>Ga0134121_10000088_pt1 | contig 100237 bp, 88 predicted proteins | sample KB301_FD_96463 | JGI IMG/M metagenome (GOLD analysis project Ga0134121, IMG submission 96463) | Terrestrial soil microbial communities without Nitrogen fertilizer from Kellogg Biological Station, Michigan, USA - KB3-0-1 | ecosystem: Environmental > Terrestrial > Soil > Unclassified ...
CGCGAAATCCCGAAGCGCCCAATCCGGCTGGTCCTTCTGCAGGTTCCGGACTCTCCTGGCTACAGGTATGGCGTCTTTGTACTTGCCGGCCCAGCCCAGAATGGCCGCATAGTCGCGGAGCAGAGCCATATTGTCGGGATCCAGATCCAGCAGACGCCGGTATGTATCGAGCGCATCGCGCGTATTGCCGGCCCGTGCCATCGACAGGGCTTCCGACGCGGTAGCGGCCGAATCGCCCGCGATGACGGGGGTCTGGGCCCCGGCGAGGTTTGCCAGGACCAGTAAGACAAGCAAGGCGCTAAGACTGTTTCGCATACTAGTGTTGGATGTGCCAGCGGGTTGGCTTGGTAAAGTCCGTCCGCTGCAAGAGCCCTCGCGTGGTGTAGATGCAACTGGACAGCGTGAGAAGAACCCAATAGAACGTTGGGTAAATAATACTGACCGGGTAATCGCTCACGATGCCGGGATCGTACTTGGAGTCGAGCCACGTACCGCACGCAAGCTGCAGCAGGCAACAGGTATAGAGCAACATTCCCCAGAAATTCGGAATCGGCGAACCGCCTTTTGGCGGATGGCCCACGGCATAGCTGAAGATCCAGAATGCGGTCACGGCGACGAACGTCAGACACCAGATATAGGACAGTGCGCTTTCGATGTAGAGGGGATGCATCCTTCTCCAGCGCCAGTCCGTAAACACCGAGGAATGACGACGCAGAACCTGGCCGAGCCCGAGGGCCCAACGCTTGCGTTGTTGCCACCATAAGCCCACGGTTTCGGGAACAATCATCCAGACCAGGGCCGCGCCTTCGTATCGAACGTCGTAAAACTTCGTCTGCAGCTTCCAGGTGAGGTCAATGTCCTCTGTCGCCATACCGGGCGTGAAAAGTCCGGCATCTCCGATCGCACTCTTTCGAAACATGCCGACCACGCCAGAAACACACATCACCCTTCCCCAGACGCGTTGCGCTCGCCGCATCAAACCAATGACGGAACTGAATTCAATCGCCTGAAGGCGGCAGAGCAGGTTATGCGAATTACGAACCCGCGGATTTCCGGCCACCGCTCCGACCCGAGCGGATTGGAAGTGAGGAACCATCTTGCGCAACAACTGACTGTCCGGTACAGCGTCCGCGTCCATGATCAGAATCAACTCATGGCGTGCGCAAAGTATCGCGTCGTTGAGAGCCATGGCCTTGCCTTCATTGAACTTTTTATCGAGAAGGCGGACCCGGGGATCGTAAAGATAAGATCGAACCTTGTCGGCTGTATCATCGGTCGAACCATCGTTGACTACGATTAATTCAAATCGGGGGTAGTCCAACGCAAGCACTCCCTCAATGGACCTATTGATAACGGCGCCTTCGCGATACGCAGGAAGGATCACAGAAACCGGCGGCAGCTCATGCTCAAGAAGCGGACGAAGCTCTTTCTTCCCGCGCATGTAATAGATGATTGCCGTTGCGACATAGATCATGCTGGTGATGATCGGGTACAAGCCGTAGAAACCAACGGCTACGGTATATCCAGTCGTCGCTTCGATCGCGGAAAGAAAGTTGCCTATCGTTTTGAAATCCATTTCGCTTAAAGCGTGGGCGTGCCCACGTACTCCGTTTTTTCCCCTGCATTCTGATTCTCTACATTCTGAATAAAGACCTTCTGGTCCCCGACCATGTCCACAATGATTTCCTGCCCGGCTTGCAGGTCCGTTCTGAGAGATATGGCGTGCCCCAACATATCGTGGGTGCTCTCGCACAAAACAAGGCGAGCAGCTTTACGTGGACCTTTTTTTCGGTAGATTCGAATGTTGTGGTAGATCCAATACGTGACGATGACGCCGTAGGCGGAGATCAGTCCGCCGAGGTAGTTGAACGAATCGCGAACGTCGCCTGTTGTTGTTATCCGGTAAGCCTGAAACCAGAGAACCGGGAACAACAACCATAAGACGAAAAGCAACAATGTTGCCTTCCACGAGCTTCCTGCTCTTTGCAAACATCCCTCCGTGGTCTTGCAACCGTATCCAGCGTGACGCCGGGCCATCTGATCGGCAAGTGCTTCGTGCACTCCGCAGATCACGACGAAAACTTTTGTTGACAGCCGCGTGTCCCCAAGCGAGTAGCCCGTGCTTAATTTGGGGTCAGACTACTCGAACCCCAAACTCGTAGTACAGAGTTTGGGGTTCGAGTGGTCTGACCCCAAATTAAGCAGAACGTCCGGATCAAACTATTTTTCGGGCTGGCTGTCGCTGCAGCCGCTCCAAGCTAGGGACGATCACCGTGCCGCGAGATGGTGCGGGCTTAAGCTTTAAATAAGCCCGTACCGTTCGTCTCCATTTTCATGATTCGTGGTGTCGGTAAGACATGGAGAACTATTTTCCCGGCACCGCTCCGCGGTGCCACAGACGACCCAACGAACCGAGTTTCAGGACAGAAACTAGCTATCTGCCGATACGGGGAATGAGCGTCGTATCCGCTCCTGATGCGGACGCTTGAACCACGTTGACTCTGCGCGCAGCGTCCTCATTCCGGGAAACGAAGCGCTCATTGAAGTACGCGCCGTCGGGCATGGTCTCCCAGGAAAAAAGGGAAGCCGCCAACAATAGAGATCTTCTTCGAACAGTTCTTCACGCCGCTGTCGCCTCGCCGCACAATTTGTTCACGCTTTTTGTCATGGATTTGTATCCCCAATGAACCTGTAACCGACGCCGTGAACCGTGCGAAGATGCGCCGGATCGGCGGGATCGGCTTCAAGCTTCGCTCTGAGGCTTGCGATGTGGTTATCCACGGTTCGGCTGATGGGATAGGCTTCGAAGCCCCAGACTTCGTTGAGCAGTTCGTCGCGCGTGACGGCTTCACCCGCACGTGACGCAAGGAATCGAAGAACGGCAAACTCCTTGCGCGTCATTTCCACAAGCTCTCCCCTGTGCCGCGCTTCGTACCGCCTGAAGTCCACTACGACTTCCCCGAAGCGCAGACTGTCGGGAAGGTCTTGCTGGGGCTGTACGCGTCGCAACAAGGCGCGAACGCGGGCCATGAGTTCCTTTACGGAGAAGGGCTTCGTCACGTAGTCATCGGCGCCAAGATCCAGTCCCACGACGCGGTCGGCTTCTTCACTTTTTGCGGTGAGCATCAAGATGGGTGTCTGAATGCCTTCGCCGCGCAGCCGCCGGCAGAGATCGAACCCGCCGAGCTTCGGCATCATCAGGTCCAGGACGATCAGATCCGGCTTGTGAGCTCGCTGTTGCCGCGCGCCGGCCTCACCGTCCTGCGCGGTAAACACTTCGTACCCTTCAAAGCGCAGATTGTCGGCGAGGCCACGCAGGATCGCCGGATCATCCTCAACAACCAATACCTTGATCATGTAGAAGCCTCGCGCTGTACAGGTTTGCCTGTGGGAATGCGAATCGAGAACGTGCTGCCTTTGCCTGGGGAGCTTTCAACATCCACGGATCCGCCATGAGCTTGTGCGATATGTTTCACCAGCGTCAATCCGAGACCGGTGCCGGCAATGAGGTCGGTATTCGACGCTCGGACGCGATAAAACTTTTCGAAAACGCGCGACTGATCGCCGGGGGCAATGCCAATACCCTGATCGGTTACGGCAATGACTGCACGGCCGTTATGCCGCGAGCAGCACAGATCGACCTGGCGGCCTTCGCTGGAGTATTTCACCGCGTTCGAAAGAAGATTCAGGATCGCCTGCTCAAGGGCATCGGCGTCACCGGGCAGCGGAGGCAGCTCTTCATCGACCGAAACATTCAAGCGGAAGCCTTGCTGCGCCAGAGGATACTGCATGGCGCGCGCCGCCGATCGCACGACGTCGGGCAAGAGCGTAGGCCGCATCCGATAGATCTTCTTCCCCTGTTCGATCTTGGAGAAATCCAGGACGTTGTCGACAAGCCGTCCAAGGCGCTCACTTTCACTCACAATCGTCTCCAGATATTCTGACCGCGATTGTTCGTTCGCGGTTCTTCCGAGAGAGAGTGTTTCGGCGAACATCCGGATCGCCGTCAGCGGCGTTTTCAGCTCGTGTGACACACTGGCCACAAAATGCGAACGCATCTCCGCCATCTGGAGATCACGGTTGACGCCATGAATAAAGAGAAATCCGCTCAGAACCGTCAGGATCAGAATCACTCCAAGACCACCGGCAATCGTCACGCCGGAAACGCGGTGTCCGGAAAAGGAGCGGTTGGGATCCAGCTCGATTTCCAATCCCGAGAAGCCTCTGTCCAGAGTGTAGCTTCGCGCGGTTTTGGCCGGGAAAAGTTTCGTTTCAGGCGGCGCCACTTTACTCGATGAGATCGCCAACAGAAGTGGAAGGCCCGGCGGCGCCGGAGTCACCTTGAGCAGCCAGGGCTCCCCTCCGTAGGCAACCCATCCCCTTTCGGCGAGCGGCTGAAGGCGATCGAGATCTTTTTGTAACGCCAGCATTTGCGCAAAGTTTGCAAGATGCTCATCGTTTTCCGCCAACGCCTGCCTGGCGGAAATACTGCCAATCGATTGCAGGAGTGAGCGAATCATCGTCTCGACGATGGGAAGTCCATAGGGAATTTCGCGTAATTGTGCGTCGTGGATCTGATGTACCAGATATTCTTCAGCGACCGGTATATCGAGTTTCAGATTGATCAGGCGTTCTGCAGCATAAAGGGTGAAGGGCATGCCCTGGTCATCCACGGTTGCGCCGCAAGTCCCAAGAATGTCGCGAAAGAACGGGACGGCGTCTTGTTGCTTCCCTGATTTAAGGAGAACCCGGCCCAGCGCGAGACGCATTTCACAACTTTCTGACAGTTGACGCGCTTCGGAAAGAGCAGCCCGGTACTGATTGGCAGCTGCCAAAAAATCCCTGGATTGGAATTCTCGGAGTTGTCCCTCATCTCTGTTCGCTATGAAACGGGAACTGGGATAGCCCGGCGTTTTGGTGTTCTCCCATGGAAAGACCAGCCGGCCCTTTTCCAACGGTAGCGCAAAGACGATTGCGGGATCGGCATGGACTGCTTTCCTGGTTTCCTTTGTCTGAGCCCGGCGATTGATTTCCTGTAGGCGAATCGCGTCAAGGTTTGTTGCCAGCTCGCGCTGGGCCTGCTCCACGGCTTCGCGACGCTCCCCCGGCTCGAGGCGGCGAGCCATTTCCTCGTCCTGATGCAAATAGCGAAACGTCAGAACGGACAATGCCGCGGCGGGCAGCACAACGGCGACCAGGAAGAGCATGAATTGTCGTATACGCCGCTTCATCGATTCACGGGCGAGATTCTAGACGGCGCGTCGTCGTGGAGTCGTCACGAAATTGTCATGCGTCTGGTGGACCGGGAAGTTCACCGAATACTTGACGCATCCTCACCCCGAGGGGGTGAAGGACGGTAGCCGGGGGTAAGCGCGAAAGCGCGCAACCCCCGGTCAAGGGGCATTCCTATCTTTGCACGCCGAAAGGGGTGCAAAGGCTTCTTGATACTACCAACCGGAGGTGGCTCGCTCACCTCCGGCTAATCTCCTTTCACCCCTTCGGGGCGAGGGTGCGTCAAGGTCAAGTTGTTATTCCCTAACACATAAAAATATGGATCCAAGCGTCTAATTCGGTTGAAGCACCGACAGAATGTTGCCCGCGGGATCTTTGAACCATGCAATCTCGGGGCCGCCTCCACCGCGGGCAATTCCCTTCTTGTCGGTCTTGAGATTCGGCCGATCGTAGTGTTCAAATTGAACACCAAGTCCGCTGAGTTCTTCCACAACCTGCTCCACGTCATCCACCGGAAAGTTCAGGACTGTGAATGTAGCCGGATTATGATCGGGTTTTGGATAGACAAATACCTTACCGCCGCCCGTCATCCGAAGCTCCAAACCCATGGGGCTTTCCGACACCTCCAAGCCCAGAGTTTCGGCGTAAAACTTCTTCGCCTTTTGCAGGTCATTCACAGAAAAACTTGAGAACGGCGGTTTTCCGTTTCCGAGCATGGGGACCTTCCTTCTCGACTGCTTCCCAGTCGTATCTTTCACTTGGAATAGATAAGCACGTCGTGCACCAAGCGAGTGCACCAAGAGAAGTGATGTGGAACGTTTCACGGAGTATACTCCGCCGAGCGTTCATTCGAGCCACAGGAGAGAAGACCATGAGACGACTGTTTTTCTTGGCAATCGTAGCCGCGGTTCTGGTATTCGCGGCGTTTAGTTTCCAGGCACAAAATCGCGGCCAGCGCGGACAGCAGGCAGCGCCTGCGCCGGCAGCAACACCCGCGCCGGGCGCGCCGGCGGTTGCGGATCCCTATGCCAACAATGCGGCGCCAGGTACGACGCAGTTTCCGCTCGCGGCTCCGGCCGGCAAGGACAGCAACGCCATCAATGCCGGTCCGGCAGGCGCACAGAATCAGGGGGCATTCAGTCCCGACAGCTGGAAATATGGAACCGCATTTAACGCTCCCGCAGGATCGAAAATCTGGAATCCGGTCAAGCTCAAGATGATGCAGGGCGGCAAGGTCACGGGAGGCACACTCTTCAACAGTACCGATCCCGCGATTTATTGCGCAATGGCCAATGCCGGCTACGACTTCATCTGGACAGAAATGCAGCACGACGCCCGCGATTGGGAATCCGTGGCACGCATGTGGCGAACCTGTCCGTACGCGAAGGCCGCGCCTGGCGTGCGCGTTGCCTACACGGATGAACGCGAGATCCAGCATGCTCTCGATGCGGGCGCCCTGGTCCTTGTCGTACCGACGGTGGATACCGTTGAAGAAGCAATTCAAGCGCGGAACTGGGCCTACTTCCCGCCCCTTGGACGACGCAGCAATGGCGGAGGCCAGGCTTTCGACGCGGCGATGTACGGAGGCGTCCCAGGCGGCTATCGAAACACGATCAACGACAATATCGTGCTGATCCTGATGATCGAAACGCTCGAAGGACTCAAGAATGCGGAAGCCATTGCCAAGGTTCCCGGAGTAACCGCCGTCTTCGCGGCAAGCGGCGATCTCGGCAACTTCAGCGGTTACCGGCAAGGACAGCCGGATTACGAACGCGCGATCAATATCGTGCATGATGCCGCGCTCAAGGCCGGTGTTCGTTTGTGCGGTCCCTTATCCTGGCGTGATCGGCCGGACTTCACCTGCTTCCAGGCCGGTAGCGAAACTGCCGCAATCGGGGCCGGCGTCCGGGCCGAGCTCGGCCCCCTGACGAACACGCAGGCCAAACCCGAAGTGGGCCCGTTCGCGCCGAAACCCTAGTCGGCGAAATTTTCAGCCACGGACGACACGGAAAGGTCTCGGGGCCAAGAGATCGGGGCCGTGCTACTCGAACCCCAAATTCTGAAGTACGGTTCCATTAATTTGGGGTCAGACTACTCGAACCCCAAATTCGTAGTACAGAATTTGGGGTTCGAGTAGTCTGACCCCAAATTAATGCGATCTCTTGGCCCGCCCCGATCTCTTGGCCCCGAACTCTTTTGCCGGCCTTTGTCCGTGTAATCCGTGGCTAAAGGTTTCGTTGACCCCGCCGATATGAGGAGTGCCGTGGAGGATCCACGGTGCGGGGGGGCATCCTGAGACGGATTTTATTTGTCGCTGAAGAGCTGCGCGGTTTGAACGCACATCGGGACCGCATGCAGAAACATGCGAGTCGAATGGACATGATGTTTGCGCTGGGCAGCGCGGCCGCCCTGGAGACAGTTCGAAAAGCATCTATCGACGCAATTGTGTGCGACATGCATATGCGGACGTCCGACGGGCCGCAGCTATTAGGAACCCTCAAAGAAGACTATCCTGACCTCGTCCGTATTACCCTGGCCAACCCCGCCGAAATGGATTCCATTTTTGCGGCCCTCCCCATATCTCATCAAATCCTTTCCAAGCCTCTCGATGCGGACGCCCTGTGCAACGTGATCGAGCGGACCTTCCGGCTGCGCGAACTGCTGACGGACTCGCTTCGTAAGCGAATCGGCAGTGTGGAACAGTTGCCGTCGGTTCCGGCTGTGTATCAGGAACTGATGGGTGCCATGGCCCACTCGGACATTTCAGCCCAGAAGGTCGCTCGCATCATTGAGAAGGACGCAGCGATGGCCGCGAAAACCCTTCAACTGGTCAACTCCACGTGCTTTGGGTTGAAGCGAACCATTACCAGCATCGATCAGGCCGTCGCTCACCTGGGCATGGATCTGATCAAGAACCTTTCTCTGACCGTTCACGTCTTCGCCGCACTTGAACGGACTTCACTCCGTTTGGGATTCTCCTTCGACGCCGAGCAGGAGCACTCCGTGCTTACGGCAAGAATAGCCAGACGCCTTTTGTCTAACCGTCGTCAGGCCCAGGACGCCTTCACCGCAGCCTTGTTGCACGACATCGGGAATCTGGTCCTGGCCGTGTGCATCCCCGAGAAATTCAAGAAAGCCTTTCTCACATGCCAGACCACCGGCCGTCCCTCACATGAGGTCGAAGGTGAATTGCTTGGGGTAACCCATGCCGAAGTCGGGGCATACCTGCTCGGGCTCTGGGGATTGCCCTTTCCCATCGTCGAAGCGGTCGCGTACCACCACAACCCCACTTCGGCTCTGGAGAGAAGCTTCGATCTGCCAACTGCCGTGAGCCTGGCGAATGCCCTGGTCGAAGAGGCCATCGCAGGAAAACCGATCGCCATTCTTGATCACCTGGAGTCGCTCCAGGTGCTGGATAAGCTTCCACGCTGGAGAGCGATCGCGATGGAAGAACTGGGACAGATCAGCATAAAGGTCGCGGTTCCGTAACGCTCAGCGCATCTGTCGGGACAGCGCCGCCGGAGCCATGCAAACCCTGAAGCACGGGGCGAACTTCCAGCGGCAATCAAAGACCTCACCCTAACTCTTGTCGCGAAACACACCCCGATGTACAGGATTCCCCATGTGATGCGGCTGGCGCTGAGGCTGCGCTGTCCCGCTGCCGCCTTGACGCGGGCGGCCGATTGGTGACACATTTTCATTTCTGCCCGATTGGCGACTCCTCGCAAGCCTCTAGGAGAGCGGGTTGGCCGGATGGACATCATCCTTCTGATTGTTCCTGATCTGCCGTAGACCTGAAGCGTGAAACGTTTCGCGATTTGCTGTCACTACCCGTTGGAGCCTGTGCTCCAGGTTCTCAAGGTTTTGACGAAGGAGTAAACGATGCCGATGAATTCAAAAGATATCCGACGCCTGGCGGGTCTGGAAGTGAATGCGCTGCTCGCCGCAGGTACCTTGCCCGAAGAAGCCCTTGACGGTGCCCGAGTATCCGCCAAAGGAACTGTGGTCCACGACGTGAATGGAGAACCCCTCTTTCACCGGATTCCGCTCACGCGCGGCAAGCAGTTCGTCGCATTCGTGGACATCGCCGTTAATGATGCACTGCCGCATCCTTTGCTTGCCGTATCCTACGGTGTCGAATGGGATGAAGCTGCGATCCTCGAGCAGGCCGCAGCTGCTGCTCGAAAGAAGCGACGCGGCCTGGAGTACGACGAAGCACGCTTCGTGGCCTATAGCTTTCCAAAGGTCGCCGTTCAGTTTCTCAAAGCGAGTCAAGAGGTCTTGATGCTGGAGTGGATGACCTGGGAAGAAGTACCTCCTCCGCGCTATTCCACACGAAAAGGGCAAGAGCCTCCGGGAAACTTTGAGCGCTGGAGCCTGCTGGAAGAGATCCCTCCCGCCACGCGGCGCGCCAACGCGAGGAAGTATCTGAAACGAGTCGAGCAATGGGACGTCCGCCAGTTATCGAAATTTGACTCGACGCTCCTCAGCAAGGCGAAGTTTTCCGACATTGTGGTTTTCAAGCTTATCGAAACCTACGACGTGCACTATTCGCCTTTTGCTTCGGACCACTCCGTTTGCTTCGAACTTCGGGGCCAGGAAACAAATGTCTGGTGCGTCGGCGCGAGCGTTCAAATGCTCCTGCTTTTCTATCGTTATAATTACACCCAGACCCGGCTTGCGACGGAGCTCGGCCTGGGAACCGTGGCCAACCCGAACGGTCTCCCCTACGGACAGGAGCAGAAGGTTGTGGACACTCTGGAGGCGCTGTCGTCCAACGCGCTCGACGCGTCGATGATCGCCAACCCTTCGTTTAGTGTTTACTACAACGACCTGAAAGCGAATCGGCCGATGATCAGCTTCATTCCCGGGCATTCTCGCGCAGTCGCCGGGTATACGCGAAACTTGATCAGCTTTCCGGGATTCACGCCTTTCCGCGGATTGCTTGTCTACGATCCCTGGCCGCCGAATGCAGGCGTCATCACGCGCTGGGAAAACTTCGATGCGACAACATACCGCTTCGCCTTTACGGCAGTGCTGAAACAGGTATAGCGGGAGAGGAAGAGTATTGAAGCCGGAAGACCCAGTTCGGATAGCTGGAGAGCAGCTCCAGTCTCGTGGAATGGCCGGTCCGTGGGTCCGAACCCACGGCGAGATCCGTCAGGCAATCGCCGTGGAGTTCCCACGCGGCCGGCTGAGCTCATGGTTTGTACCCGTGACCTCCAGCGATCGCCTGCTGGGATTCTTTGAGCTGAGGCCGGATCTCACTTTGATTCGGTATTCGAGTTTCCAACACCGCGAGGCGGAGACAGAAAGTTGCCCGGCTGTCGCGGACTGGACGGATCCCGCAACCATTCTTGCACGCGCGGCCAAACTGCAAAGACCTGACGAAACCGCCGAAACACCCTACCTCAGTTACGATGCGTTTCCATCACGCCTGGCGTGGGCCGTTCCGGTTTCCGTTCCGGCCGGCCAACAGCGCATCATTTTTGTCGCCGGCGAATCCGTGTTTGAAGGCAGAGCGCCCGAAGAGTTTACGGGCTGATCGGGTCCGGATTTCTACGCCAGATCGAGACCGGTCAGGTGACCTGTTGAGTCTCCGAAATGTTCCAGGCGACAGCCCATGCGGTCCATCATCGAGAGGAACAGGTTGCACATCGGAGTTTCCTTGCGGTAAACGATGCGGCGGCCGGCCTTGATGAAATCGCCACCGCGCCCGGCGATCAACGTCGGCAGATCGTGATGAAGATGGGCATTGCCATCGGACAAGCCGGCGCCGTACACAATCATTGAATTATCGAGAATCGATCCGCCGGGTTCCGGCGAGGCCTTGAGTATTTCAACCCATTTCGCAAACTGCTGCACGTGATAGGCGTTGATCCTGGCGACCTTGTCCATGAGCTCGATCTGATTGCGGTGATGGGTCAGCGGGTGATGACCGTCGCTGATGCCGAGTTCCCGATAGGCCCGCGACGTTCCTTCGCGAGTCACCAGGAAAGTGACGACGCGTGTCAGGTCGGCCTGGAACGCAATCGTGATCATGTCGGTCATCAGCTTGAAGTGCTCCGCGAAGTCCTGAGGAATGCCGTAAGGCTTCTCCATGTGCGGATCGATCTGCGCGTTGTCTTTTTCCGTCTTTTCGATCTGCAGTTCGATGTCGCGAATGGAGCCAAGGTATTGATCGAGTTTGCGTCTATCCGTCGGACCGAGTGTGCTTTGGAGGGCACGCGTATCCTCGCTGATGAAATCCAGAATGCTGCGCCGGTACTTGTTCTTTTCCGCGCGGGCTTCGGGGCTTAGCGCGGCATCTTCGCCGAAGAGGCGGTCGAACAGCGAGCGAGGATCCAGAATGGGAGGCAGGGGCTGGGTCGCGTTACGCCACGCGAGGTTGTTCGTGTAGGCGCACGAGTAACCGGAATCGCAATCGCCGGCCTGACGCGCGTCTTCGAGACCGACTTCCAGCGACGGGAAGCGCGTCTGCTTGCCGATCTGGTTGGCCACGAGTTGATCGCAGGACACGCTGGCCTTGATATCGACAACCGTTTTTTTGACCTGCACGCCGGTTAAATAGGAACCGCAGCAGCGGCCATGATCGCCGGCGCCGTCGAGCAACGCGCGGCCGGTGTTGTGTGTGAGATTGCCCAGCAGCGTGATGTCTTTCTTGAAAGGTTCGAGCGACGCCAGGGTGCGCGGCAGTTCCTGGAGTTCGCCTTCGTAACTCGGGTTCCAGTAGCGCATGTCGATCCCATTCGGGACATAAACGAACGCCATGCGGACCGGCCTTGCAGCTCTTGCGGACTGAGCGCTCGCGGCGGCCGGAATCATCGCATCGAGGAATGGGAGCGCGACGGCGGTTCCCAGTCCCTTCAGGAACGTTCGTCTTGGAAGAGCTTTGCGAGTGAGAATCATCGAGCTTCCGAAACCTCTTCACCGCGCCGGGATTGAAACGGCAGACTCTCGACGATCTGCTGAACCAGAGTCTGAAAACGGTAATCCTCGGCGGCCAGCGTCTGATTGATATTATCCACAGTTCGACGATCGTACGCCTTAAGTCCTCTTCCCAGCGCGTACGTCAACATCTTTTCGGTCAGGGTTCGGGAGAACTGCGGCAACTGAGACGTGAGAATCGTCCGCATTTCGGCCGGACTTGAGAAGGTCTTTCCATCGGGTAGCGTACCGCTGGCATCCACTGGGAAGTTGCCGTCATTGGTTCGCCAGCGGCCAATTGCGTCGTAGTTCTCCAACCCGAAACCAAGCGGATCCATAGGTGAGTGACAGGACGCGCAGGTCGCGTTCTCGCGGTGCTTCTCCAATTGCTGGCGCATCGACCCGGCAGTCCCCACCGCTGCTTCGTCGAGATTCGGCACATCGGGCGGCGGCGGTGGCGGCGGACTGCCCAGAATATTGCTCAACACGTACTTTCCTCGAAGGACCGGCGACGTCCGGCTTGAATAGCTGGAGACTGTCAGCACGCTGGCGTGGCTGAGAATTCCTCCACGCTGGTCTGTCGTCAGGTCGACGCGGCGGAACTCCGGCCCTGTTACGCCTTCGATGCCATAGAACTTCGCCAGCCGTTCGTTGAGGAAAGAGTAGTTCGCGTTGAGGAACTCCGAAACGGATCGATTCTCCTTGAGGACGTACTCGAAGAACATCGACGTCTCGGCCTTCATTGCGTCGCGCAGTTCGGCATTCCATTCAGGGAATTTCTTTGGATCCGGTTCGACCACATCCAGATTACGGGTCTCGAGCCATTGTCCGGCGAAGTTTGAAGCCAACGCCAGGGAACGTGGATCGGCCAGCATGCGCGCGATTTCCCGGCGCAGATTGCCGGGTGCGCGCAACTTGCCGGATTCGGCGAGCCCCAGCAGTTCGTCGTCGGGCATCGAGCTCCACAGAAAATAACTCAGACGCGATGCGAGCTCGATCTCGGAGATCGGGTGCGCCTGGGTGGCGTCGGTCGGATTCGCGTCATGTTCGATCCGGAAAAGAAAGTTCGGCGACACCAGCATCGCCTGGATCGCGAGTTGGAGGCCCTGCTCGGTGGAATGTCCATCGGACCTTGCCAGATCCACAAAGCGCATCAGCGAGGCAGTCTCGCCTGCAGTCACGGGACGCCGGTAAGCTCGCCGCGAGAGATTCGCAAGAATCTGCTCCACGCAGGCGCGGCCCGACTCCGGGTCGCAGATGAGAACCCGCTTTCGGCTTTCCCTTTCCACCGTCGAGGGAAATGGTCCGATGAAGACAATGGAGTTCAGGAACTTGTTCTTCTTGTTGTTGTAGAGGTCTGCGGCGGCGAGAGTTTTCACGAAATCGTCATTCGTGAATCCAGCGCGGAAAACGTGATCCCCCACTGGGAGATATACCCGAACTTCTTCTTCAGAATAGGGATCGAAATAAACCAATCCGCTCGGCTTGGTTTCGATTTGTCTGGACGTGAGCAGCTTCCCGTCCATCCAAAGATTCAGGGTGACGGGCTTGCCGGCCGGAGCACGTTCGCCGGGGAGGCCGAATCGGACGGTATAGTCGCCGGCGTACTCGACGCGGTGAACCGCCTCCACCGTGCTCATATCGACGCGTCGAATCTTTCTGTCTCGCTGCTGGTATTCGTCGACGATCGGCTTGGGCGGGAGCTCGGTGGAGATCGCCCACCTCGCGATGCGCTCGGCCGCGCTCAGATATTTTTCCATCAGTACCGGAGACACGGTGAGAATCTCGCCGAGGTTGTCGAAGCCGTCGCCGGAGTCGTCGGTCGGAAAGTATTTCTCCGCGCGGAAGTCCACGCCGAGGAGATCCCGAATGGTGTTGGAGTATTCGTTCCGGTTCAACCGGCGCGCTGTGACGCGGCCGGGATCAGGTTTGATCCCGGCATCCGCGCGATCGAATTCCGTTTGAATGGCATTCGTAAACGCGCGCAAGACAGCGTCGGAAGGTTTCGTGGCGCCAGACGGCGGCATCTCGCCCGCGCGCACGCGCCGCAAAATCTTTTCCCAGTCGTCACGATGTTGAAGAACTGAACTGCGGCTGGCGAGGCCACCGACATTCAATCCCCCCGAGGCCAGGCGGTCGTTGTGGCACTGGGCACAGGTTCCGGTCAGCACTGGCGACACGGATTTCGCGAAGTCTTCCTGGCTCTGACCCGTAGACGGTGCCGGAGCCCACAAAACGAGGCAGGCACCGAGCGCTGTGAGAAAGAGGCGGATGCTTTTCATGGTTGCGCCCCTCTGCCTCCACGACGCTCGGGCGGTTTCGTACTAACAGCCTGGCGATAGGCCTGGATAACACGCTCTTTCTGACTTGCATCAGCGAATAACTGCCGTTGCTTGCCCTGAGGCTCTGAGAGTTTGAAGTAGCCTTCGTCTGGGTGTGCGGCATAGAGGACGGCCGCCATGGCGCTCGCCGGCGCGTCATAGGGCATCTCTTTGGCGGATCGATACGCGTCTACCAGCGGGTGATTCGTAGTCCAGCTGAAATCCTGTTCAATACTGCTGGCAGGACAGGACAACGACTGACCGAGCTCCTCTGCCACGACAATCGCGGGGCCTGGCCATTCCGCAAGCAGTCTGGAATCGACAGGCGCAGTGAGCACGAGAGTGCGCACTTTTTTCTGAATGAGTTGCTTGCCCTCGGGCAACGCCAGCAGACCGAGAAGGTTGACCGATGGGCCCGCGAGAACGACCACGGTGTTCTGGTCCTGTTGGGCCGTGAGCGCATTACGGATCAGGGCCACAGGATCGGCAGTCTCGTTGAGCCGCTCTACGACCCGGTTGTAGGCAGGCTTCCCCTCCGGCGACTGTTTGCCTAGAACGTTTGACAGCATTGGCGGCACGCTGGTCTCGGGCGTTCCTTCCACGGACATGCCAATCGACAGCGATGCCCCGAAGAAACGGCACATCAGATCGCAGAAAGCCGCAGTCTTAAGATTGTTGCGGCTCACGCTCAACGAAGTAACCCGGACTTCCTGCCTGGACTGATAGCTCAGAAGTTGCGCCAGGGCCAGGACCTGCCCGATACCGTCTTCTATCGACGAATCGAAGACAATTGCTGGCGGCGCTTTACGTTCCGGAGCTTGCATGTTGAATCTGCGGCATATTCTACGCGAGATTCCCTAAGATTTAGCGCGCAAGGCGTCCAGGCGCCGGCTGCGGTTGAGGATGAGTCATGTATTCGGGTGGGTGTCCCCTCCTCTTGAGGAGGGGTGGCCGAAGGCCGGGGTGGTCAGGCTGGCTAAAACTTTTCGCATTCCTGACCACCCCGTCTGCGCTTCGCGCAGCCACCCCTCCTCAAGAGGAGGGGACGCCCGCCCGAATGCGTGATGGTAACCGTGAAAACGACTACTTAGTCTCTCCTTTTAGAATGAGATTCAACCGCCTATTTCACGACTCCGCGGCCGCGAAGCCAGTTGGCGAGCAGCTTCGACCATTCGGAGAGGGCGGCATCGTCGTTCGCGAGGCCCACACCGTGCGGCCCTTTTTCGAAGATATGCATCTCCGCCGGTATGCCCGCTTTTCGCAAGGCGAGGTAATAGTACACGCTGTTTTCCGCCGGCACAGTCGTGTCGGCATTGGTTTGGAATATGAAGGTCGGCGGTGTCTGTTTCGTGACGGACAGTTCGCCTGAAAGGCTCTTTGCGAGTTCCGGGTCGGGATTCGTGCCCAGCAGGTTGTTCTTCGATCCCTGGTGAGTCCAGGGTTCGGTCATCGAAATCACCGGATAACCGAGCACGGAGAAATCCGGCCGGCTGTTGGCCCGATCGATCGCATCTGCGGCGTTGGGATTTCCCGCATCGAAGAGCGTGCTGGCGCTCATCGCGAGATGGCCGCCGGCTGAGAAACCCATGATGCCGATTCGCGCCGGGTCAAGCCGCCACTCGGCAGCGTGCGACCGCAGCGTGCGAATCGCGCGCTGCACGTCGCCCAGCTCAATCGGATGGTGGTATCGAGGCCCCAGCCGTGAGCGCAAAACAAATGCGGCAATTCCCAGGGAGTTGAGATAGCTCGCCACCTGGCGTCCCTCGTGATTCATCGCCAGATTCACATAGCCACCGCCCGGACAAACGATGACGGCCGGAGTGTTCTGCGTCATCGTGCGTGGCAAAAACACGGTAATCGCGGGGATGTCGCTGTCCTGCGTGCCTAGCGCACCCGGCGCCGGCCCGGACCACAGCGGAAGGAGCTGTCCGTCCTGAATAGGCAGAGGTGCCTGTTGCGCCGCGACACCCAGGGCTGCACATAAGATGACCGGGCAAGCCGTCAACAGAGCCTTTGTGTTCATGGCAACGCAGCATATCAGCCTCGCCGCTATCCCGTGAAGGGTGGTAAAGTACAACGGAAATCACGCGAGGATCACCATGACTCACCTATGGTTCGGCGGCAATCACCTGCTCCTCACCGCTCTGGAAGATGACCACTAATTGAGTCTTGCCGCCGCCACTGTCGCGCACGTAAAGACGCGCTCCTTTTTCAGGAGCCGCCCCCGGCGCTGAGCTTTCCGTAAGTCCGAGGTAGCTCGAGAATGAGGCTGCACCGTCCCGGTTCATATCAAAGAGCCGGGTGTGGGTCGCGCCATCCACCGTTTTACTGACCGTGAACCTGGCATCGGCGTCGTCCTGAATCGCGAGGCCGACCCCGCCATTGTTGGTCACGGCCTTGAGGTTCCCGGCGAACGTCAGCCCCGCAAGATAGATAGCACCCGACGCCCCAAGCCCTCCCTTGATTGCGAGCAATTGAGAGTTCGCATCAAGGAACAACTGTGGAACGTCGGTCATCGTCCCATCCGGCAGCACGACCGGAGACCCGTACCGGAAATACCCGTCTGTGGTAACGGTCTTGTTCATTTTCTGAGTGCGCGTGCCATTGTCGGTCAGCGCCCCGCCAGAGTTACCCGTGAGTGTGTTGTGCAGCACAAGGGCGTCCGTTGTCCCTGCGGCATGGACAAATACTCCCGCGCCAGAAGCGCCGGTCACCACATTGCCCTGCACCGAAGGACTCACGCAGGATCCATAGATCGCGACACCGTTCTGTTCCTCACCGGCTCCGAGCCCGACACTCCGAATGTGGTTGTTGTGGATCTGGATGTGGGAGCACTCCTGCGCCGAGATCCCGCCACCCTGAGATGCGACGATCTGGTTATCCGTTACAACGATTCCGACCGGTTGGTTTCCCGATGCGCCGGTAATATCGATGGCTCCAATCGCCGTGCTCGTTGAGCCGTAGCATTTGTTTCCCGACACTAGAATGTCGTTTGGCTTATTCTCCGCCGTCATGGAGTACATCACCCGGATACAGCCCTTGCACGCCTTGATCTTGTTGTTGATGACGTGCGTGCGGTCTGCGAATTCATCAACCTTGATGCCAAGACCTGGCATCGTGTAGATGCGGTTCATTTCCACTTCATTGTCTGTGATGACGTTGCCCACACCGAGACATCCAACATACACGCCGATGCTTCCCCCGGCGACTTCGGTCAACGTAAGCCCATCGTGAACAAAGTTGTGATGGACGTTGTTCCCGGACGTGTGATTCTCCAGGCCGATATGAATTTCACCACACGCGGAAACGTCGTTGAAAGCGACCTCGTTGTTGTTGCAATCCTCGTGATCGTCGCCTGTGAGCACGATCCCCTGATGGACCACGTTCTTGACCTGGCAGTGATGAACCTTGCAGCGGTTCATCCGGTTGAGGTTGATACCCGTGCCGTGAGTGTCGTTCGGATAGGGACGTCCCACGCTGGCACTTCCCTGGTTCCCGTCTACCGTCAGGTCGCGGATCTCGACGTCGTTGATCGCGGTCGTTGGGCTGGGGTACGTGCCGCCAAACGAAGCCAGAATTAGATCGTTGTCGTTGTAGGCAATCGTCGCTGCGGCCTTGAAGATCGTGCTGTTGATTCCTCCGCCGAGCAGTCGGACCTTATCCGCCTGGATGTAAATCCGCTTGGTCATCGTGAAGGTCGTTTTGTCGAAGAGCAGGGTACACGCCTTGGAAACAAGAACCTCAGTATGGATGTTCTCGGCAGCTCCGAATCCACGGCAGTCCACCACACCTCCTGCGGTAACCGCCGCGATGGCGGCGTTCATCTGCGCCCCGGCGTCTTCGCCCGCGTAGTCTGTCGCTCGCGTCACTTCACGAAGAACGGCTCGAATACTTCGAGGCGATGCACCTGTACCTCCGGCAAGAAATATTGTATCGAGCGCATCCATCGTCGTCGGCACAACCGCACTGCTCCCGATGGCCGTCAGCTCGTCGGCGCTCGCGTTCCAGCCGAATCCCTTGTTCGCCTCCGGGTAAGGCAACGTGAGGTCATAGGCGCTTGCGGGAAGGCCCTCCGGCAGCTTGATGCATCGCTGCACCTGGCTCGCGACACGCTGAATCCCCATCTGTAATTCGTCGAGCGCGGCTTCGAGATCGTCAGGATTGTAAGCTTGATTCCGCAGGTCGGCTGTCCGCGCGAGGGGACGCGCACGCTCGATATGCAGCAGGTAGTTGTCATCGAGAAACCCGCCGCTCGACATCCAGCGCATTCCGGGCATAAGCACGACAGTGCCGCCAGAAACGAGGCCGACGCCCGTGACCGTGTAGTGTGCGCCGTTGGCCAGCACGGTTTGACCGCCCCTCGGATCGGTGATAATCACGCGGAGATCGGTCACCGACAGGATTTTGAAGGAATAGGCGAATGTGGCAGTCGCATCCGCGCCGATGTAATCGTTCTCGAAATTTGTGCCCAAACTCATTGTGTCCTCACTTCTTTAGTGAACCGAAATCCAGGCGCGGGCGGATTGGCTGTCTCGCCTTCAATTGCCGACCGTTGGAAAGGAACTGCAGCTGGATATTTTGGATTGATCTTCGTTGCGGCGCCGATGATTTTTCGCAGGAGGCCACGCTAATCCAAATCAGGACACTACCGACTTTCGCGAAGAGATTGCTTTTAACCTTTCTTCCGCAATCTTCGCCCAAGGGTCAGGTGCGTCTCCGGCACGCCGCGCGATCCAGCCGTTTACGGAATTCGGGGCGACGTCGCGAAAATGAAGGAGAGGGTACAGGGTCGTCGATACGGAAAAGTGCCCGGGTGCGGAATCGACGCGGGACTCGGATCATCAGGATTGTCTATGCGGTATCGACTTTCCGGCTATCCCGCCGAGCATCCCGCCGAGTGCGCCCAGCAACATTCCTGGAATGACCAACAGTATCGGCAGCGTGAAGACCTCGGCAAGTCCTCCGCTCCCTTGAATCGCGGCAAAGGTTGCGGCGTCATGGCGCATCGCAAGCAGGCAACCAGTTCCAATTGCGCTGATGACTGCGGATAGAAATGTGGTGGCAATGCCCGCCAGCAATCCGGAGCGGACCAAACCGGACTGCCAGGCTGCCCGGAATCCTGCGCAGAGCAGGATTGCGACAGCGATCGCAGTCGATACTTTGGAACGGGCAGAAAAGTCGCTTGTCGGCACAAACCAGTCGAGAGCAGTCCTGGCGATGAAAGAACCGCTGAATAGAGCGGCCCAGAGCCAGTTCCCGGAGAAGACAAATCCAGCAACCTGACCGACGTACCAGCGGTCCGCCGCTACCTGACCGCGCCGCGGGTGAATATTTTCGCGATATTCCTCGAGCAGATCTCCAGACACCGTCTGGCGATGTTCCCGGGCCAGCAGCAGATGAAGAAAAGCCTCAGCCCAATGTGGAGGTCTCGGTTCGGTCATAGGGCTCCCTTCAGCGGCCATCGAAAGCCGCGCCAGAGGTGGTCGACAACGGCGCGCGCGTCGTTCAGGGCACGTCTTCCGGAGGCACTGATGCTATAAAACCGGCGAGGCCGGCCGGCACGGATTTCCGTCCCTGGGCCCAGCCGTGATACCAACAATCCCTTGTGATCGAGTCTGCTTAAAGTCGCGTGCACCGCGCCGGCGGCAACTTCTCGCTTAAGACGTGCCTGCACTTCCTTCAGGATCGCTCGCCCATAAGCCTCGTCATCCAACCGTACGACCGCCAGCAGAACGGCCTGCTCAAAACTGCCTAAAACCTCAGCCATTAGAACCTACATTGTAGGATTCAGGTGGAAACTGTCAACGAGAAACGTCACTTGGAGATCATGTTCTCGGCGAAGATTCCTGGCACCAGAGATCCCTGATCAACGGACCCCCGGATATGGCAATGAGGATTCAAAAGAGAAGACTCGCCGGATACGCTGAAAGTCCCTTTCGTTGCTTGAGATCAGGACCGCTCCAACTTCCCGGCAGGAATGGGCAATCAGAATATCGAAGACAAAGCTCTTCGGAGTCGTTCGAAGGGCCATGCCTTCGTGCTTGACCAGCCACACAAGAGTTCGGCCCAGGGCTTCCCAGGAAGCGGGCGATGGAGTGACGATGCGACCACGCTTCTTATAGGGCTTGAGAACATCCTTCTCCAGCTTGCGCAAGTCGCCCGCACTTTTTATGCCGGCAGTCAATTCGGCAGCGACAATCGTGCTGAGGTATAAACCAGGCGCTGCCACTTGAACGAATGCTTCCAATGAAGCTGCCGCCTCATCGCTCCTGGCCGCAGCAATGAAACAGTTCGTGTCCAGTATGAACTTCGTCACGGGCTCAGATTAGTCGATGCGAGAAATATTCAAATCGCGCAATGCTCGCACGCCAGCGCCTAGCTCCCGCCTGAAAGACACCAGGCCAAGCGCCGTTTCAACCGTTTCCCGCTCCGTAGCGGTACCCAGGTAATTCTGTGCACGCCGCAGAAGCGCTGGGTTCAACCAGAACTCCTTTCGTACCTTTCCCTCCCGAACGGACCGCGCGCGGTTCGCCCCCGCCACTCTTGCTTTTGTCATCGGTGAGTCACCTCGTACGTACAAGGCTACACGCCCTTACGGACAAGCTCAATGATGAAGCCGCGGCTTCAGTTCGTCATGTATCCCTGCCAGAGCCATTCCAGTGCGCCGGGCAGGGTGTGATTGATCACAGCGCCGTCGGTGTGGCCGGAAGCCTCGGCAAAGATGTAGCGGTATTGATATCCCTTCGCCTTCAGCGCGGCGGCCATATGCTGATTGGCGATCACCCAGTTGTGGAGTGAGGCCTCATCGCGCGTGGAACCGTTGTCGTTCTCACCGACGTGCATCCAGATGCGGATGGGTTTGGGCGGTGAGTTGGGAATCAGCGTCGCGTGGTACTCCCAGGCTCCGCGAGAGATCTCAGGATTGCGCGGGTTCTCCTGATTCACGAACGTGCCGGAGTAGCTGAGCACCCTCCGATACAATTCGGGATGAAACCACGCCATCGTAAAAGCGGCGGCCGCGCCGGAGCTTCCACCCATCGTAGCGCGTCCTTCAGGATCTTTCGTCAGCGTCACGTTGTAATCGCGCTGCACGCGCGGCAGGACTTCCTGCTCGATAAACAGGGTGTACTTGTCGGAAACCGTGTCGTATTCGAGCCCGCGTTCACTGCCGGGGCCGTCGCCACCGCCATGATGGATCATGACCGCGATCATGACGGGAATTCGCTTCTCATGAATCAGGTTGTCGAGAATGGGAGGAACGATCGCGCGGTACTTGGCACTCGCACCGTCATGGACAACGATGAAGGGAGCAGCGGTTCCCGGTTTGTATTGCGCCGGCACGTACACGACAACAGCACGTTCGTAAGGCGTGGGCGGCCCTCCCGGGGTCCGCGAGATACCGGGAAAGAGTTTGCTCTCCTCCGACTTCATGACGAATTCACGGACCATTCCCTTCGGCACGCCGTCCTTCACCGTGAGTTCCGGCGCGTTTGTGTACGGAGGTTTCAGGACAAACTCGCGTTGCTCCTGCTGCATCGCCGTTGCCATGCCCACCACAACGACGCACGACAACAAACCCAGTCGATACTTCATAGCCCTTCAAGCCTCCCCGTGCTGTCGCCCATCGATTCGGCCATGACACCCATGCGGTCGAACATCGAAAGATAAAGGTTGGTGATCGGCGTTTCGACGGGATAGCGGACGTGCCGTCCCGGCTGGAGTGTGCCGCGGCCGCGGCCAGCGAGCACCGTGGGCAGATTGTGATGCTGATGCGAATTGCCGTCGGCGAGAGCCGCGCCGTAAACAATCATGGAATGATCGAGCAGCGAACCGTCACCGTCCGGTGTTGCTTTCAGCTTCTCGAGGAACCAGGAGAACTGCTTGATGTGGTACTCGTTGATCTGCGTCACTTTCTCGATCTTCGCCTTGTCGCCTGAATGATGCGTCAGTCCATGGTGCCCTTCGGTAATGCCAATCTCAGGGTAGTTGCGGGGGCTTTGCTCGATACCGAGCAGCACTGTAATGACGCGCGTCGCATCGGTTTGAAATGCGAGCGTCAGCAAATCGAGCATTAGATGGGAATGTTCGGCAAAATCCGTCGGGATGCTCGCCGAAGGGGCATTCGCAGGCGACGGCGCCTTCGCATCGCTGCTGCGCTCGGTGCTTTGAATGCGTTTCTCGACGTCGCGTATCGAGGTCAGGTATTCGTCGAGTTTGCGCCGATCGTCGGCGCCGAGAGACCGTTGAAGCGTCTGCGCGTCGCCCAAAGCCAGGTCGAGAATGCTTCGGCGATAGTCGGCCTGCCGCTGGCGCTTTGCTGGATCCTTCTCATTATCGACTACTCCAAACAACCGTTCGAACACGGCGCGAGGCCGGATCTCCGGGGGATTCGGGGTGTTCTCCGTTCGCCAGGAGATGCTGTTGCTGTAGGCACAGCTATAACCATTGTCGCAATTGCCCCCCTGAATTCCCTCTTCGCATCCCAGCTCCAGCGATCCAAACCGCGTTTGCTTTTCAAGCTGACGCGCGGCGACCTGATCCATCGAAATTCCGGTTTTGATGTCTTTCCCGTAGGTCTTCTTCGGATGAACGCCGGTGAGATACCCCGCACCCGCGCGGCCGTGATCGCCTGGACCGTCACCCAGCGCGCGGCCGCCATTGGACGTCAGGCCTGACAGGATGAGGATGTCGTTGAGATACGGCGCAAGCGCGCTGGTAATACGCGGCAAGTCGCCGAGCGGCGTCGAGCCGAGAGCTCCCGCCGGCGACCATGCCTCCATGACAATTCCGTTCGGCACGTAGAGAAACGCCATCCGGTTGACGGCCAGCGCTTTCTGAACGGCCGGCGAAGCGAACGCGGGAACCATCGCGTCGAGAAACGGAAGCGCGAGCGTCGCTCCCAAACCTCGCAGCACGCTACGACGGGAAATCTGTTTCACAAAAAGCCTCCGTATTATCTCTTGATGGCAGCGCCCCATCCCTGGGGTTTCGCGCTACCGCGCTCACGCTTTGCGCGGGCTTGCATTACTTGATGGTTTCGCCCTATCGGGCTCACATTCGCTCCGCTCATGCGCAGCTGCTCATGCTCTTGCCCGCATTTTGAACGGGCGGCTGTTCACGATCTGATGGACCAGGGTCACGAACCGATAATTGTCACCCGCGATGTCGCGGCTGATTTGATCCACAACAGGGCGGTCCGAACGTTCCAGTCCCCGGCCCAGCGCATAGGTCAGAAGCTTTTCGGTAAAATTGCGCGCAAAGAGTCCGGCATCGGCCTTCAAGATTTCCTTCAATGCTTTCGCTCCTGAAAACGATCGGCCATCGGGCAGGGTTCCGGAGTTATCGATATCGAAATTGCCGTCTTTTGTACGCCAGTGCCCCGCGGCATCGTAGTTCTCGAGGCCGAACCCTATCGGATCCATCGAGTTGTGGCACGCCGCGCAGCTCGGATTGGCGCGATGCTGTTCCAACCTCTGGCGCATGGACGCAGCGGTGCCAAGATCTTTCTCCACGAGCGGGGGAATGCCGTCCGGCGGCGGTGGAGGCGCCGTGCCCAGCAGCGTATCGAGGACCCATTTGCCTCGCAGCACGGGCGATGTCCGTGTGGCATAGGAGGAAATGCTGAGAATCGACGCCTGCGTGACGATGCCACTGCGCTGTTCGCCATCGAGATCGACCCGTTGGAACGCCTCGCCATCAATGCCGTCGATTCCGTAGTAGCGCGCCAATGGCCCGTTCAGGTAACTGAACCGGCCATCGATGAAATCCAGCACGCTCCGATTCTCGCGGAACACCGCGCCGATGAACAGACGGGTTTCGCGCCGCATCGCTTCGAGAAGCTCGTCATCGACACTGCCGAACCTGGCGGCATCAGGTTTGGTTCGATCCATCAATCGGAGGTTCAGCCACTGCTCGCCAAAATTTTCGGCGAGCGTGGACGCCTTCGGATCCGCCAGCATTCGTTGGACCTGCGCATTCAGTACTTCCGGAGTGCGGAGACGTCTCTGTTCCGCCAGGCGAAACAACTCCTCGTCCGGCATGCTGCTCCACAGAAAATAGGAGAGGCGCGATGCCAGTTCGAAATCGTTGATCTCGTAACTGGCTGCGGCTGCGACGGGGTTTGGATCGCGTTCGATGCGAAAGAGGAAGTTCGGCGAAATCAGCACGGCTTCGGTGACCACACGAATAGCTTCTTCGAAGGAATCGCGCTTCCGCACCTGGTCGGCGAGATCGATCATCTTCCCGATCTCTGCATTCGTGAGCGGCCGGCGGTATGCCCTCAGCATCAGGTTTGTCACGATCTGATATTCGCAGGCGGACGAGTAGCGTCCGGCATTTCCGCAGATGAAGATCTTGCTGTAACCGGGCGGGCTCTTGGGGGCGACACCCATCGGGCCGACGACGTCCACGTAGTCCACATACAGCTTGCGGCGGCCATCCGGGTTAAGCTGCTTGCGGGGATCGGCGACATTGGCATAATCCGGAAACGAAAATCGGACCGCGTGATCGCCAGGACTCAGCCTCACCCGCACGATATTTTCGCCGCGGGCGTAGTTGTAGTCGGCATTGCCTTCGACCGTAGTCGTAAAAACGGTTTTCTCATCGACACTAAATTTCAAGTCGATCGGCGGCGCCGCGAGCCGGTTTTGTTCATCACGGGAAGGCCGGGGGCCTCGGACATCTGTTGCGCCGGCCTGGACGCGCTGAGCGCCGCCGCGTGGGGCGGCGCGCGCGGGACCGTCGTCCTGAACGACACTCTCCGTGCCTCGGAAATTCTGATAACGAATCCGGAATTCGTACTCCACATCGACAGGCGCGTGAAACGAGGCATAAATCGCACCGCGCAACGAAAACGGCGTCACATTGCCGCGCGCGGGCGCATCATCCTGCACCTTCTTGCTCATCAGCTTGACGAGAAGCGTGGGCTTCTCCGGATAGGATTCGCCGAAGATCGCCACCCGCGACACCGTGTGCGCCGCATTCAGGTACTTCTCCATCAGAAGCGGCGAAATCGACAGCACATCTCCGATGTTGTCGAAGCCATATCCCGAGTCGTCCACTGGAAATTCATCCGCAGGACGTAACGAAACTCCAAGCAGATCGTGGATGGTATTGTTGTACTCGGTACGGTTCAGACGCCGGGCAGTCACCCGTCCGGGGCTTTGCGTTGCGTCATTGGCGGAGGCTGCTATGGCCGGAAGCTTCCGAATCCATCCCGTCACCGCCGCGAATTCGGGCGCTGAAAGAGGCGCCACCGGGCTCGGAGGCATCTGCTTCGCGTTGAGTTTGTCGAGTACCTTCTGCCAGAGTTCGGGCCTCTGTGACGCGCTTACACCATCTCGAAAGGGTTCCAGGCTCAAACCACCGGTTTGCGCGCGATCGTTGTGACAGGCGATGCAGGTTTTCGTGAGTACCGGCAACACCTGCCGCTGGTACTCATCAGGCGCGCGCTGGGGCAGCTCCTGTCCCGATATCGCCACCGTCAGGAGAAGGATAAGGGCGAGTCTTCTCATGGTTTTGGGTAGCTTTGCCCAGCCTCCACCATCTGTCAAGGAATCTGCGAAAAAACCCTATCCTTTTCCCGGATTTCACGTCCAAAATAAGACGGTCGGGGCGATTGTGTGTGGCCAATCTCGCCGTTTCTGCTCCTAACTTCAGTGACAAAAAATCTTGAAAAAGGAAGTCGAAAACAAACAATGAGTATGAGTCAAATGCTCGTTCGCCGGGGTGCGTCTGGTCTGGTCGTAGCGCTGTTGCTTTCCGTAGCCGCAGCAGCCAAAACAAGTCCCGCTGCCAAACCCGCAGCCATACAAATCAATAACTTCGGAAAAATCAACGACAACTATTATCGCGGCGCGCAACCTGAGGACACCGACTACCGCGACCTTGCAGGGATTGGGGTCAAAACGGTAATCGATCTGACAAAAGATGGCGAGGCCGATGAACGAGAGCAGGGCCTGGTCGAACGCGCAGGGATGAAATTTCACCGGATTCCGTTAACCACGTCCGATCGCCCGGCGGATGCGGCGGTGGCTGAATTTTTGAAGCTTGTCACGGACCCGGCCAACCAGCCCGTTTATGTGCACTGTCAGGGAGGACGACATCGAACCGGTGTGATGACCGCCGTCTACCGCATGACTCAAGATGGGTGGACCGCCGATCACGCATACGACGAAATGAAGCAGTTTCGGTTTGAGGGTTTTCCCGGCCACCCCGTACTCAAGCGTTTCGTTTACGACTATTACTCCAAGCTGGACCAACCGCTGATTGCCCGTAACCCGGGACTCGCGGAACCTGTTGTCGCGGAACCCATAGCCGCGAAGTAAGAGTGATCCTCCCCTGGAGGCAATAACATACTTGACGCATCCTCACCCCGAATGGGCTTTGCACAAAAGTCGAGGACGGTTTTCGAGCGGGCCCTCTCCCCCCGGGAGAGGGTGGCCGAAGGCCGGGTGAGGGCGCGCGAATAAGCCCTCCGCCCCTTTTCTTGAGGCTTCGCCCTATCGGGCTCGCGCTTCGCCCGGGGCACCTTCTCCCGGCGGGAGAAGGCCGCACGACCAATTGCCTGGCTTTTTGTGCGAAGCCCTTTGGGGGGCTCACTTCCACCTTACAGCGCATGCTGTGCCAGCGGAGTTTGAAGAAGGCCTTTGCCGAACGGCAAAGGCCTTTTTCGATGGTTAGGACTTCGCGCTAGAAGGTGACGCGAAGCTGGCCCTGGAAGGCCCGCTGACCCGATTTCGTGGTGACGGCGCCAAAGTTGGTGCCGCCCACGGTGTAGTTGGGAGTACCCGGAACCGGATGGTTTAATACGTTCTGGGCATCGACGCGGATCTGGAAGCTCTTGGAGTCGCTGACGCGAAAACTCTTGCTCGCACTGGCATCGAGCGACCACTGACCGAAGTACGCCAGCGTCCGCGGCCCGAGATTACCTTTTACGCCGGGCATCGGATAGGCGAGCATGACCGGTCCGGCTGTCCCATCGCTGTTGCGGAGCGCCAACGCATTCAGTGAGCAACTGGTGGACAGGTTGGTTCCCATCGTGTCCGTTGTCGCGACCACGGAGGGGGTGCTGCACTGGGGATCGATCGTGTTGATGAAGGTGTTACCGTAGAACGTTCCACTGTTATTATTGGGACCGTCCCACCGCATCGTTCCTTTCGGGATGCTCCACTGCGGGTTCACGACACTGTAGTTGGAATTGGCGTAAAGATGGTTCACGCTGGCTAGCACGTCTTGCGGCGAGCCCGTGGAACCGTTGAAAATGAAGCTGGTCTGCCATCGCTCGATGGCGCGTGCCAGCCATCCGGAACTGTTCCCCAAAAGGAGCTTGTTGGGTCCGATGGGCAGTTCGATCGTGCCATTCATGCGGATGCTGTGCGGCCCTTCACGTCCGCGGCCGAAATTGAGATTTCTGTCGGCTGGATCCGAAAAGCCGGTCCCAGCCAGTTGCATCGATTTGGCCCAGACGTAGGTGGTCTGTATGTTTATCCCGTTAACCGGCCGGGCAGTAAGCTGCGCTTGAAACGAGTTGTAGTTGGAGTGGCCGTAGTTTCCGTTGTATGTCGCTGCGTTGAACTGAGGATTCGCGATCAGGAAGTCCTCGGCGAAGCAGCGGATAGGAGTAGCGTTTGAGGCATTGAAGCCTGAGGTGAACGCGCCTGCCGACGTGGTTTGCTGGACGTATTGAAAGCCGTTCGCAAGGCGGTCGCAGCCGTTTCGAAGCGTTCTCATGCTGCCGACGCCGGTCAATGCGACGCCGGTGTTCGGATCGTTGGGCAGGGCCTGAACGCCCTGTGCAGCCGTCGGCGCCAAGTTGATCAGGCTGGTCGCAACCGCATTGAAATCGCCGTTCGCGAGGTTAGTCGCAAATGTGGCGTTACGCCGCAGTTGCGCCGCACCGGTCTGGTAAACGCCGCTGCTGTTCTTGGTTCCTACCGCACCAAACCCCGCGACCGTGTTGTTCAGATTCAATCCGGCCAGCAGTTGGTCCAAGAAGACCGGATCCTTGCCGGCCCGCGCGTCGTTCAATGCCTGTAACAGTTCGGGGTTGTGATAGACGTTCGGGGTATTGAGGTTGAGGTTGCCGTCCTGTTTGCGGGCCAACGTCCCGATGTAACGGAGGTCGACCGTCATGTTGCGCTTGATGCTTCGCGTTACCGAGAGCGTCAGGTTCTGCGTATACGGAGTGCTGTAGTTGGGATCGTACGCCTGGAACGTGACGGTGCGGCCATAGATCGGGACCGTCGCTCCGGGTTTGCTCGTGGGGCGAACGGGAACCAGAACCGGAATGTCGGTGAGATTGAGCGCGCGCGTTGAAAGAATCGAGGAGTAATCGCTGGCAACCGTCGAAGGCGTCAGAAACGCGCCCGGCGCGGAGCCGACCAGGGTGTCTGTTCCGCCGGCCTGGGCGTTGATGCCGGCGGCACCGTAGGTGACCTGGTAGCCGCCGCGCACCGTCGTCTTCCCTTCTCCGAACCAGGGGACCTGATAGGCAAAGCCGATGGCGGGCCCAATGTTGTATTTGTTGAGAGGAATGACGGTCCTGCCCGGATTCGGACTCTTCGGCCCAACAAACTGCACCGCTGACAACTCGTTCGGATCGCACGTCGATACCGGAAGCAATGCGTTCTGCTGTACACCATTCACGCAACTCAAGGGATTGGCGGTCGAAGACCCATAGCCGGTCAGGAACAGGTTTCCGGGTTTCATGAAAATGTTGAAGGGATTCGCGTCGAACTGCGCAGCCGATTGCGCGGCGGTGCGCGCGGCTCCCCACATGCCGGAACCGTAACCGTTGATCGCGGTCGTCAAACCGGACTCCAGATACGGCGAGGCGTAGTATTCCCAACGCGCTCCCAGATTCAGAGTGAGACGGCGTGTAATCTTGTAATCGTCTGTCGCGAAGGCATTCGACTGGAAGAAGATCTGGTTGCGATAGCGGTCTCCGACGGTCGAGACGTCATCCCAGGCGCCGCTCGCCACATTCTTGTAACCTTCGATCCAATAGGACGAGAGGACACCGGAAACGGAGCCGTTCATCCAGTACAGCAAGTTGTTGACGTTGCCCCGTGCCGAAGTGCCGGTCGTCGCCTGGCCCAGCAAGCCGGGCAGTTCGGTTGTGAAGTTCGTCGTCGGGCACGGACTAGCCGCGGTCCCGGCGCCGCTGGTGCAAAACGGGGCCACCGTCGTTGTGGAGCTGGCGGGGTTGCCGAACGCGAGGGACGGATACGGCTGGGTGTTGCCGTTTCCGTTCGTTCGCGGAAGCCGGATTTCACCGCCGAACTTGAACGCGTGTTTGCCGTGGGTCCAGCTGAGAGTGTCCCCATAGCTCCAAAGGGCGTCTATGGCGATGGGATACGCAGCTCCGAATATCGAATTACCTGCCCCGGTGAGCATGGGGCCGGCTGAGTTGAGGATGTTTCCTATGCCGTTGCCGATAATCGTCTTGTAAATGTAATTGGGGTTCTGGACGCTCGGACCTCCGGGTACGAGCAATGCTTCGGCCGCCTTCCGAACACTGGGGTCGGTACTGAACCACGCCGGAAGGGTCAACTCGGTATTGTGATTCACGCCGAAACGGGCTTCGTTGACCAACGAGGATCCAAGCGTGGATGTCATGTTGGCTGTCAGAACATAGGGCCGCCGCGTGATCGAACCGTTAATCCCGTCCGGATAACCGGAAAAGTTCATGTCGCTGTCGTCCCGTTGATAGGTCCAGCTCACAGCCAGTCTGTGTTTCGACGTGAAGTATTGATCGACCTTCAGGTTGATCTGCTTGGTGTTGACATTGAGATCCGCGCCCACCTCCGCATTGAGGGTGCCGCTGCCGCTTCGGTGCTGTTGAAACTGGTATTGCGCGATATTCAGGCCGTCGCCGCCGCCAAAATAATTGGGAAGCGGCGTCAGACCCAACATCTTCTTTTGGTAACCGGTTGTATCGAACGTGGTGCGGAGCGGATCCCAGGCGTTACCGGACAATGGCGTCGCTATTGTCCCGCCCGGACAATCTGCCGCGGTGAATGGAACCATTGCGCCCGTTGCGTCCAACCGCTGCTTGCCGAACACGCTAAAGCAGGCCAGATGGCCCGTGTATGGAGTCCCGTCATAATTGAACTTGGGCGCCACAGGATTGCCGTTCAGATCTACCGCAACAGCGGTAGCTTGGGCCTGTGCAGTAGCGGACAACGGGAACGTGGGGCTGACCACGCCCGTGGTGGTTGTATTCCACCCGATCGGATTCCACCCGGTAAAGTAACGGAAGATTCCCAGGCGGGCCGAAGGAGTGAGCACGTTCGATGTCACGTTCGCGCGAGTGTCGTGCATGTTCTGATTCCACAGCGCGTAGAAGAACGTCTTGTCCTTGCCGTTGTACAAGCCTGGAATCGAAATGGGGCCGCCGTAACTGACTGTGTACTGGTTATTGTTGTTCCAGGCCAGCGGGGTCGGCTGCCCATTCACAATCGTGTGGTTATTGGTCCAGGTATTGGCGTTCAGCGCTGTGTTCTGAATATTCCAGGTCGCGGCGCCGGTGTACCTGTTGGTTCCAGAACGCGTCATGATCTGGACCTGGGAGTTGCCCCGGCCGAGTTCGGCATCTACTGGAGAAACAATCAGGCGAATTTCACCGACCAAATCCGGAAGCAACGTGGTTGAGCTGAACGTATTGGTACCATACGTCGTGCTCGAATAACGGGTGTCATTCGTGCTGAGACCATCCCGCGTCACGTTGATGGCATCCATGGACAGACCGCCAATCGTGTTCGCCGACCCATCGACGCCGCCCGGGCTGATCCGGAGACCGGGCATGGTCAGCAACAGTTGGAGCACATTATTCCCTATCATGGGAAGCGAGCTGATCTTCTCCTGCGTAAGGACGTCGCCCACCGACGCGGACGAATCGCGGACCACGTTTTCCGTCGACGCCGTGACTTCCACGGTCGACGTTGTCGCACCGATCGTCAGCGTGAAGTCCAGGCGCGCCTGGGCTGCGTAACCTAACTTGAAGTCTTCGAATTGTGCCTTCTTGAAGCCCGGTAGCTCGGCGGAAACCTTGTAGGTTCCCGGCAAAAGCACCGGGAAATTGTAAGCGCCCGACTCATTGGTCACCGTCTTGGATGTGACGTTCGTGTCCACGTTGATCGCCGTGACGCTCACACCCGGAACCAGGGCTTTACTTGGATCTTGAACGATCCCCCCAAGTTGTGCGTTGCCTCCTTGTGCCAGCGCGTTGCCGGCAAACAAAACCAGGAGCATCGCTGTAAAAACCAGATTTCTTCTCGCCACCAAACCCTCCTCACCCCATGCGGTGCAGCGCGGCCGCGCAGCTTCGGCGGCGCCGCGACACCTCACTCAGCACTTGAAAGAAACTAAAAATTCAAAAACCACAACGGTTTGGGCGGGAGTATTTAAGAACGATGCAGACATGTCAAGGAATTGGTTGTCAAAATGGACGAGAGTTCCGCCCTTGAAGTCCCGTACGAACCAGAACCTATCGCTGCGAGGCAGAACTCGAGCCCGGAGAGGGTTCGCCTCCCCCTTCCGCGCGGGCCCCGATTCAATACTTCACTTCTTAGTGCGCGTACGCCCTGAGGAAAACGAAAACCACCACTCCGGTAATTGAAACGTAGAGCCAGATGGGGAACGTCAACCGCGCGATTCGCCGATGCATGACGAACCGGCCTGTCAGCGAGAAGAAGAAAGTCGTCAGAACCATCGGAAGAGCGACGATGGACAGAACGACGTGGCTCGCCAAAACGGAAAGATACAGCGTGCGCACGGCGCCGAGACCGGGGAACGTCGTGTCGCCGTGCAGGGCGTGGTTGGCGATGTAGCTGATGAGAAAAAGAGTGGAAAATCCGAAGGCCACCAGCATGCTCGTCCGATGAGCTGCCCGGTTTCGACGTTTGATGAAATACAATCCCACGCAAAGCGCAATCGCGCACAATCCGTTCAGAAGCGCGTTGAGAGCCGGGAGAAACGTCCACCGGCCGGCAAAATCGGCGGGAACCCGGTGCACATATAGCAACCACAGCAGGAAGGACACCGCGAGGCCGCTCACAACGACGATCGCTCCGATTGCGGGCCGCGGACTGACTTCAGCCTGTTCCATGCTCGACAATTAGATCATGAAATAGTCCTCAGAAATCCTCCGCCGGATCGCCTAGAACGCATAGAGCTTCTTCTTGCCAAAAAACCCCTTTTCCCCTAGTCTAATGGCGACCTGCGCACGCACGAAGTCGTGCGGCGCAAAATTGTTTCAGACACTGACGTCCAGTGAACTCACCGAAGGTGAAGTCTCTGGGCGTTTTTTTTTGGGCGCTACGCTTCGCATTTAGCGAAAGAAAGGCGGGAAGAGTGAAACCTTACAATGTATTTTTGGGACTGGTCGTCATCTTACTTGCGCTGAGCGGTCAGGCGGCATTTGCGCAGTCGACCATCTTCAACATTCCCACTACGGACACCGTATCTCCGAAGAAGGGATACTTCGAATTCGATTACTTGATTCAGGCGCCCGAGACGAAAGGCGCGGGACGAACCCAGATATACGCTCCCCGAATTGTGGTCGGAGTCGCACCAAACCTGGAAGTCGGGGCGAATTTTTTCAACTTCAAAGTCGGCGATCCCAGTACGACGTCCTCCTACTTCCAGCCGAACATAAAATACAAATTCGCTTCGAACGACGACAAGGGCCTGGCGGCTTCGGCGGGACTCATTTGGTACACGCCAATCAATCACCGCACAGGCGTTGACAGCTATGGGGTCGTGTACGGCAATTTCAGCAAGAAGGTGAAGAAAGGTACCTACGGTCCACGACTCACATTTGGTCCATACGGCATCGTCGGTGCGTCGAACGCCTATGTCGGAACCAAAGCAGGTGCGATCGTCGGATACGAACAGCCGGTCCAGGCCAAAGTCAGCATTGTCGCAGACTGGTTCAGCGGTGTGAGTGGGTTTGGATACTTCACGCCTGGAGTCTCCATCACCCTGCCGCACAATGGACTTCTGAACGCCGGCTACAGCATCGGCAACGATAGTTACTCCACGCCGCATAACAACAACCGCTATGTGTTTGTCTATTACGGCATCACTTTTCCTTAGCGGGCGCCAAACTCCGGCTGGAAACAGCGGAGACTTCCGGGAATAGATTCGGTACCCCCTCTGACCCGGGGCGACGCCTGGCAACCGGCGTTGCCCCCGTTTTTTCGAACAAGGGAGCAGTAGAGAGGAGGGTCACGCCTTGTTGACCATCCAGGTTGAGAAGCCCTTGAGGAACTCCTTGAATCCCGGCAGATGCTCCGCCGGAAATTCGTACTTCGCGTCAGCTCCTTCCAGAACGCGTTCAAAACAGCCCAGCCAGATCTGACGCGCCCGCTCATCGATCTCAAACGGAAGATGCCGCGCGCGCATTCGCGGCGATCCGTACTTTTCGACGTATATGGGCGGACCGCCAAGCAACCCCACAAAGAATGCCGCGGATTTCCTGGATGCTTCTTCCATATCGGCCGGAAAGAGGTGGCGCACTTCGGATTTCTCCAGCTCTTTATACAGGTCCGAGATCATTCTGCAGATATTCGCCTCACCCATCGCTCCGAATATCGCCCGGCTGGGTCCCGGCCCTTGAGGAGGACCGCCCGGTGGTGTGTAGATTGTGCGTTGCATAAGACTTCAGTCTACAATTTCCAGGTTGGGAGGGACTATGAGACTTTCGTACGGATTCGCTGCTTTAATGGCATTGACGCTGACAGCGATGCCTCTGAAGGCGCAGGGCGTTATTTTCGTTCAGAAGGAAACACGGGGGAACCAATCCACAACCAGCCGTGTCCAGATGGACAAAGATCATATTCGTTCCGAATCGCGCTCCTCTGGAGACGAATCGGCGTTCGTGTTCGACGGGCCGAAGCAGACTGCGCGAATGATCAGCATGACGAAGAAAACCTATATGGAGCTGACCAAGGCCGACGTGGAACAACTGCGCAAGCAGATGGACGGCGCGATGGCTCAAATGCAGCAACAATTGCAAAACGTTCCCGCCGCACAGCGCGCGATGGTGGAGCAGATGATGCGGGGACGAGGCATGCCCGGCATGGCGGCGGCCACCCCGAAAGTGGAATACAAGCAAACCGGCTCAGACAAGGTCGGTCCGTGGACCTGCACCAAGTATGAAGGGTATGTCGGCGGCCAGAAGACCACGGAAGTTTGCACGGTCGATCCGAAAGAGTTTGGTTTGTCCGCAACAGACTTTGTCGCCGCGGCGCAGCTGGCCGAGTTCATGAAAACAATGATGCCTGAAGCGGCGGATCGCATGTTTGTGAACGGGACAGCCAAGGATCAGGGCTACGAGGGTGTGCCTGTGCGGCGAACGTCATTCCAAAATGGCGCTGTCGAATCGATGACGGAAACCGCAGAATTCCGCCGTGAAGCCCTGCCTCCTTCAACGTTCGAAACGCCGGCAGGATTCAGGAAAGAGGCGATGCCTGGAGCGCGGCAATAGCGCGTTCAGTCTTCCCAGGGCGGATCGACGCTGAAGGCCGCGTGCTTCGACAGCGGTCGATCCGTCTTGAAATACTTCCGGTAAGCGGCAATCCAGTTGACCGAGATGTCGTGCTGCGCGGTTTCCAGGTCCAGCTTGCCTGAACACACTTGATCGTGAAGATAGTCTTCGAGTGCATCCTTCACATGCGCGTTCCATTCTCCGGACGCGTAAGGCTGCGGCCAGAGGTTGCGAATATCGTCTGCGCCTCCGAGCGCCGGAGTGATCAGGTAGTCCACCTCGTAGGATCCTTGACGCGGGTTGTGGATTCTGTATTTCTCGAAGACACGATAAGCGAGGGTAGCCGGTATCGGGTAAAAGCCTTTCGCGGCGGGAGCGGAACAGATGTCTTCAATGGTAGCGGCTCGGGTTGCGCCCGGCGTGAGTTGGGCATCCGGCGTCGATGCGGCGACCTTCTGGACGCTGAAGTACATCACGATACCCAGGGCCATAGCGGCGGCGATGACGACGCTGCCGTACGCGAATCGGCCTTTGAAAGCAAACCGCTGCCGCGGTAAACCCAGAGGTAGGGGGTTCCTCGCCTCTTGAAACCGCGCGCGCAACCGCTCACGCGATGCCCTGATCGAAGGCAGGTTTGCGTCTGCACTTTGATGAGCGTGAATGAAGCCCGCAATCGTGCTTTCGAGCTTCGCCCGCCGAGACCGGCACTGCCAGCAGGCCGCGAGGTGCGCCTGAATTCGAGCGGCATCCCGTCCCGACGCTTCACCGTCGAGAACCTCAAGGAGTTCGGAATCCGAAATGTGAGATTCGTCGTTTTGCATTGTCAGCATCCGTCCGCTTCTGCCAGGCGGCCCAGTGATCGGGCCAGTGACAGAGAAACGCCACCAAGAGAAATTCCCACGACCTCGGCAATCTGCCGGTAACGAAGTCCTTCAGCCCGCAGATAAAGGCAGCAGCGATCCGTTTCCGTCAAAGCGCCCACTGCCGCAAGTAATCGTTGCCGCCGCTGCACTCCGGCTAATTCTTCTTCAGGATTCAGTTCCGTTGCAAGGTGTTGCTCCGCATCACTCTCTTCGGAATGCAGCCGGTCGTTCCGGCCGTTGCGGATGCGCTGCCTCAACGCCAGATTGTGTGCCACTCGGAAGAGCCATCCCTTAAGGTTCGGCCGCGGCTTCCCCCGTCTCAGGTGCTGGAACAATGCAAGAAACACTTCCTGGACCACCTCTTCCCCATCATGCGTGGACAGCCCCAACGTGAACACATAGCGCAACAGCGGATTCCGGAACTGATTGAAGAGGTCGACAACATCGTCTTCCAGGCGCGCTGGAGCGGGCACAAGCATCCAATACTCCCAGTCTCTCTAATTCAATATTCCTTTGGTCCGCCGTCTGTTCACCGTGAACAAAAGCACAGAAAAAAGAATCTTACGGTATGCAACGAGGTTGGTCGATCCTGTTCGCTCTGTTCTGCCTGTCCTCGGCCTCGGGCGCACAGGATCCCCAAAAGCCGCCCGAAGTGATTCCGGGCGTGAGGGTCGACGTGATTTCGACGACTCCCCTGCCTGGCATGGATCTCCCGCGAGAGGAAATCGCGGCACCCATTCAAGCAGCCACCGACAAAGACATCGAGAAAGCGGGCGCTCTCGACCTCTCCGAATTCCTGAATCAGCGCCTGGCAAACGTCCATATCAACGAGATCCAGGGCAATCCTTTCCAGGCCGATGTGAGCTATCGAGGCTACACCGCATCCCCTCTGCTGGGAACGCCGCAGGGGATTTCGATATACATGGATGGTGTCCGCCTCAACCAACCCTTCGGCGACGTTGTAAGCTGGGACCTCATCCCACGCATCGCGATCGCTTCGACAACGCTGATGCCGGGTTCCAATCCTCTCTTCGGTCTCAATACCCTCGGTGGCGCGCTTTCCATTCAAACCAAGGACGGGCGCGCTCATCCTGGAGCTTCCGTCCAGGCCATCTACGGGAGCCATGTGCGACGCGCGCTGGAACTCGAATACGGCGGTTCAAACTCCAGAGGCTGGAACTGGTATGTTGCCGGCAATCGATTCGGCGAAAATGGTTGGCGCGCGAATTCTCACACGGACATTCGTCAACTGTTCGGCAAACTTGGCCGGCAGGACGCGAAGAACGACGTCAGTCTCACGGTTTCCCTCGCAAACAATTCGCTGAACGGCAATGCGTTACAGGAACAGGGGATGCTCGCGAAGGATTACACGAGCGTTTATACGAAACCGGACAACACGCACAATCGATCCGGATTCTTCAATCTCGAAGCCAAACGCAGCGTCACGAGCAGGTTGCTCCTCTCCGGCAACATCTATTACCGCGATATCCGCACCGACACGCTCAACGCCGACATCAACGAAAACTCGCTGGATCAACCCTTGTACCAGCCGGGCGCCGCGGAGCGCACTGCGCTGGCAAACGCGGGATACACGGGATTTCCGGCGAGCGGCGCGACCGCCGCAAATACACCGTTTCCATTTTGGCGCTGTCTCGGCAACGTTCTGCTGGACGACGAACCTGCAGAAAAGTGTAACGGCCTGATCAACCGATCGAATTCCGGTCAGCACAACTTCGGCGTCTCGGGACAATTCACGCTGCTGCGGCCGTCCGGCACGGCGGACACGAACAGAAATCAGTTCACTGCCGGTGGAGCCTACGATCGCAGCCGCATCGCGTTCCGGCAATCGACGGAACTCGGTTACGTCAATCCCGACCGAAGCATCACGGGCGTCAACGCGTTTGCGGACGGCGGAATGACCGGAGGTTTCGTCGATGGCGAGCCTTTCGATTTGCGCGTGGACCTGCGCGGCCTCATTCAGACGTGGAGCGCGTACGCGACCGATACATTTTCGGCCGGCACCGCGTGGCACTTCACAGCCTCCGCACGTTATAACCGCACCACCGTGGACAATGCGGATGCGATTCACCCTGTCGGCGGCGCCGGCTCCCTGAACGGGAATCATGAGTTCGACAGGCTGAATCCCGCAGCAGGCGTGACTTACAGCCCCGTGATAAGCGTGAATGCCTATGCCGGCTACAGCGAAGGCAGCCGCGCGGCAACCTCTATCGAACTCGGCTGCGCGGATCCGAATCAACCCTGCAAGCTGCCGAACGCGCTCGCCGGCGATCCTTCTTTGAAGCAGGTGGTGACTCGGACCTGGGAAACGGGAGTCCGGAACGGCGCGCGCAGCCCCTTGAACTGGAACGTGAGTTACTTCCGTGCCGATAATCACAACGATATCCTGTTCGTCACGTCCGCCCAGTCAGGCTTCGGCTACTTCAGAAACTTTGGCAAAACCCGAAGGCAAGGTGTCGAGACCGAGGTGAACAAGACGTTTCTGGAAAAGGTCACGGTAGGCGGTGGCTACACGTTTCTCGATGCAACTTACGGCAGCGCCGAAACGGTAAACGGAACAGGCAACAGCAGCAACGACGCAGGGACCGGTCTTGAAGGAACCATCGACATCAAGCCCGGCGACCGGGTTCCCCTGACACCCCGGCACATGTTGAAGACTTTCATCGACTATCAGGTAATGCCGGCGCTTTCACTCAATCTCAATCTTGTTGCGGCCTCGAGCGCGATCGCGCGAGGCAACGAGAATAATCTTCATCAGCCGGACGGCACCTACTATCTCGGCCCCGGGAAGTCCGCAGGATACGGTGTCGTCGATGCCGGCGCGCGATACCAGATTCATCCCAAACTGGAGTTGATCGCCCAGCTGAACAATGTCTTCAACAAGCGCTATGCAAGCGCAGCGCAGCTTGGTCCGACGGGATTCACGGCATCGAATAACTTCATTGCGCGGCCATTTTCCGCAATCAACGGAGAGTTCCCGGTTCAGCAGTCCACTTTTTTTGCGCCTGGTGCGCCCCGCATGTTCTGGGTGGGTACGCGCGTGAAGTTCTGATTCGAGATTCCGGGAAAAGCGGATACCATTCCGGTTCATGGGGAAAAAAGCACAGGCGCGACGCGAAACGACCGGCCGTTCCGCTGTGGAGACGGCAGCAATACGAACAGCACCAAACTGGCCCCTGCTGGCCGTCAGTGGGGCCGGAATGCTGTTGACGGGGTACATGGCTTGGACGGCGCTTGGCGGCGAACCCGTGAAGGGCTGCGGAATTGGCAGCGGCTGCGACATCGTCTTGAACAGCGAGTGGTCCAAGCTTCTCGGCTTGCCTACGGCTTTCTGGGGCTTTCTGACCTACTCCATACTGGCGGCGACAGAATGGGTGAAAGAAGCGGATCGACACTGGCGGTACGCGTGGACTATTTCCCTTTTCGGCCTGCTCTACAGCGCGTACCTCACGACAGTTGCTCTGACCATGCTTCATGCGGCCTGTCCCTACTGCCTGACGTCGTTCGGCTTGATGCTCGCGGCGTTCATCCTCGTCACATGGCAACGCCCCGCGGAGATTCCAGGCTTTTCGTGGCCGAACTGGCTGCTTAAAACAGCTACGGCTCCAGTAGTGCTTATTCTGATTTTGCACTTGAGCTATACCGGTGTAATCGAAGGATTCACAACTCCCGAAGATCCCATCGCCCGACCTCTTGCGGACTATCTGACCAAGACCGGTGCGAAGTTCTACGGCGCGTCGTGGTGTCCGCATTGCCAGCAACAGAAACATGCCTTCGGATCTGCCGCAACCCGGTTGCCCTACATTGAATGCAGCCCGCTGGGTCAGGGGTCTCCCCAGGCGGCGGTCTGTAAGGATGCAAAGATTGATAGTTATCCGACGTGGGTCGTCAATGGCGAGCGCATCGAACAGGTCCTTACACTAAAGGAGTTGGGCGACAAGTCCGGCTTCAAGGCGCCTCCCACCGCCAACTGAAATCCGCGTAATTTGGGGTCAGACTACTCGGACCGCAGACTAATTCGGGGCCCAGACTAATTCGGGGCCGTGCTACTCGAACCCCGAATTCTGAAGTACGAATTCGGGGTTCGAGTAGCACGGCCCCGAATTAGTCTGGGCCCCGAATTAGTCTGCGGCCCCGAATTAGTCTGACCCCAAATTACGCGGACTAAGATATGTATAATCCCTGTCGCAATGTCGCTCGAAAAGGGCACGCGTCTGGGCCCGTATGAAATCCAATCTGCGATCGGCGCCGGAGGCATGGGCGAGGTCTATCTCGCCAACGACACGCGCCTGAATCGCCGGGTTGCGATCAAGATTCTTCCGCCGCAGTGGTCGAGCAATCCCGACATGAAGGCGCGGTTCGACCGCGAGGCTCAAATCATTGCGGGTCTCAGCCATCCACACATCTGCACGCTTCACGATATTGGCCACGAGGGAGCCACGGACTATCTGGTCATGGAGTACCTCGAAGGCCAGACGCTTGCCGAACGGATCGCGAAGGGTGTGCTGTCCGTTGAAGAAGCGGTCCCGATCGCGGCTGAAATCGCCGATGCCCTCGACAGGGCGCACCGCGAAGGAATCACCCATCGGGACTTGAAGCCCGGCAACGTCATGCTGACGAAGAGCGGAGTCAAGCTGCTCGACTTCGGATTGGCGAAGCAGGGTGAGCCTGTGCAAACGGCCGCATCGTCCCAATCCGTAATGCCGACACGCGCCGAAATCACGATGCAGGGGGCCATTGTCGGAACCATGCAGTACATGGCGCCCGAGCAACTGGAAGGCAAGGATGTCACGCCGCAGACCGACATCTTTGCGTTCGGCGCTGTCCTCTATGAAATGCTCACAGGCAAGAAGGCCTTTGCGAGCGACAGCCAGGCCGGACTGATTTCGGCGATCATGACGGCCGCTCCTCCGTCGATTTCCGCCACCCAAAAGATCGATTTGCCTGCTCTGGAATTCGCGGTAAGGAAATGTCTACAAAAGGATCCGGCCAATCGCTGGCAGTCGGCGCGGGATTTGATGGATCACTTGAGATGGTCCGTGCAGGTCATCGCTCCCACAGTTGCTACCGCAGCACCGGCGCCTGCACGCACACTGACACCGGCAGTCGCCGTCGTGATCGTGGCTTCCCTGTTCGCGGCGATCATCGTAACTGCCCTGGCCGTTCGTCATTTTCTTAGCTCTCCCGCGGCTGAGGAATTTCGGTTCTCCCTGGATGCCGAGGTCGCCGGCCAGAACTTCGCCGTTTCGCCCAACGGACGATGGGTCGCGTTTGCCGGCCGCTCCGCGGGGGAAACGCAGCGGTTCCTGTTCGTTCGTCCGATGTCATCGACCAAGCCGCAGAAGATTGCAGGTACCGAAGACGCCCTCGCTCCGTTCTGGTCCGCAGACAGCGACCGGATCGGTTTCTTTTCGGGACCGTCGCTCGAGTCCATCGCTCTTGCCGGGGGAACTCCCGAAAAAATCTGCGACGCGCCGGGGACAAACCGCACCGGGGCGTGGAACCGCGACGGCATCATCATCTTTTCAAGTAACAACGTGTTGAATCGCGTGTCGGCTGCGGGCGGCAAGCCAGAGCCGATCACGTCGTTGAACTCTTCCCGGGCTGAGACTATTCATCTGCTCCCTTCATTTCTTCCGGATGGGCAGCACTACCTCTTTACAGCCTCATCGCAGCAAATAGCCGACCGCGCCGTGTATGCCGGCACCCTCGGCTCGCCGAGCCTGACGCGCGTGCTCTCGCTCAGGACCCAGGCGCTATACGCTTCCGGACAACTCTTGTATGTCGACAACGCCGCTCTCGTCGCCCGTCCGTTCGACGCCGGCAAATTGGCTTTCACCGGCGAACCCGTTCGCATCGTCGATCAGGTCGAGCCCTCATTCTCGGTGTCCAATACCGGAGTGCTGGCTTATCGCGACGCACTACCGGCAGTAGCAATCGCCTATCAGTTCTCCTGGATGGATCGGTCGGGAAAGTCCCTCGGTAATGTGGGCGGCCCCGAAAGAGACCTTCCCTACTGGGATCTTTCCGCGGATGGCAAACAGGTTGCGGTTTCGCGGATCGAGGCGCAAACCGGGAACGTGGATATCTGGGTTGTGGATCTGGAGCGCGGCATTTCTTCGAGAGTGACAACAGATCCGGGCCCTGAGGCCAATCCTCGCTGGTCTCCCGACGGTTTACATTTGGCGTATGTCACCCAGAAAAAGGGGAACCGCGATGTGTTCGAGAAGGCTGCAAGCGGACTCGGAGAAGAAACGGAATTGTTGAACTCGAAGGAACCGGAAACCCTCGACGATTGGTCCCCGGATGGGAAGTACATTCTTTATCGCACAGGTGCGCTCACCAGTACGATCTACGCTCTTCCTCTATTCGGCGATCGAAAGCCGATTAAGGTTATCGAGTCCGAATTCAACAAGGGCGGATCCAGGTTGTCACCCGATGGCAAGTGGATGACGTATCAAGGGTTGGAATCGGGTTCGTGGCAAGTCTACGTGGTTTCGTTTCCAAAGCCCGACCAGAAGCGTCAGGTTTCCACGGAAGGCGGCGTACAACCACGCTGGAGCGGAGACGGACGGGAACTCTATTTCCTGAATACCGAAGGAAAGATGATGGCAGTGGATATCACAACACAACCGACACTCTCCTCTGGAGCAGCGCGTGTACTTTTCGATACCGGCATGAGAAATTCCGCCTCCGACGGCATCCAGTACGCGGTAACCGGCGACGGCAAGCGCTTCCTGCTGTTCAAAGAAATCCCGCCGGATCCCACGGCCCCCCCACCGATGCCGCGTCCTCTTTCCGTTATCGTGAATTGGATGGGAGCGCTGCAAAATCGGAAGCCGTAGGCCGCTCCGCCGCTGCCGCTTTGATCTGCCGCAACTCGGGCGAACGAGGCTCCCGTTCGCGATTACCGACAAACAAGCCCAAAAGTTGACCAACCAGCTACTGGCCGATGCCGTAAAGGTTGCCAATCGTTCGCAAGATCACCAGCCCATCGGAAATCGCCGGCGTGGCCATGATGACTTCCTTCATCTCGTTCCTGGCAAGTTGCATGAGGCCTTCTGAAGCGGACAGCACATACACTTCTCCGTCCTCACTGGCGATGTACAAGTGCCCGTCCGCGGCGACCGGAGAAGCCGAGAACGCACCGCCACTCCCGACCCGGCCACGGAAAGCCCGCGCCCCGGTTTCCGGATTGTAGGCCGCGATGATGCCGGTATTGTTCATCGTGAACAGGTATCCGTCGTAGAACAGCGGTGTCGGAATGTAGGTCCCTTCCGTCATGTTGCTCCACGCGATGGCTTGACTCGAGTCCTTCCCTTCCGGAAGGGTGAGATCCCCGCTGGCGCCTGCGCGAATTGCGTAAATCGGACGCACTGGTGGATATCCGCCGGTGACGTAAACAAGGCCGCCTGGACCCGCAACCGGGCTTCCGATTGTGATCTCCGAATTGGGACCGAGCGTCCATCGCTGCTTTCCGGTTGCCGGGTCGTAGCCGCGAATCTTTGTCCCATTGGTGACAAGTTCGTCGCGCCCGTCGCGGGAGCGGACGATCACGGGCGTGCCCCACGTTGAGATTTCGTCGGCGCGAGGCGTCTTCCATAACAGCTTTCCTGTCGCGATATCCCAGGCGGCAATATACGAGCCCTTCTGAACGTCTGCCTGAAGGATGACGGAGTTGCGATAAACAATGAGCGAGCTGGAGTGCCCCCACTGAAATGCGGGATCGAAAAACCATCCGCTGTCGAGCACGCCGAGATCGACGCGCCAAAGCTGCTTGCCGCTGTAGTCCCACGCCATAAGCAGGCCCGCGGCGCCAAACACCGCAACAACGCGACGGCCGTCGGTCACGGGAGTGGAGCTGGCCTGGCTGCTTTTCGTGTGTCTCTTGGTTTTCGGCGCGCCGGTGTAGGCCGTGCGTTCCCAGAGGATCTTTCCCGATGTTTTGTCGAGGCTATAGATCTTCCATTCGTGAACGGACAAGTCATCGACAGGTTTAACGTCGCCGTAGTTCCCTGTCCGGAACGTCTTGTCGCCAGCTTTGCTGATTGCCGTTGTTACAAAGACGCGGTTGCCCCAGATGATCGGGCTCGAATTGGCAATGCCTGGAATGGGCGTTTTCCACTTGATGTTTTTGCCGGTGGTTACGTCCCACTCTGTGACGGCGTGTTGTCCGTCGCCGTTGCCTCCGATGCCGTCGCCACGAAATGAAGGCCAATTCCGAGGCCCGGTAGCTCGACGGATTGGTGCCGCAGGCGGCGCAGCATTTGCAACGGGCGGCGCGGGAACATTCACCGCGGCTGCGGCGGTATCTGTCACCTTCGTAAGATTCAAGGTCGTGCTTCCCTGCACCAATGTGGTCGACTCGACAAGACCACCCCGCTCGTTGAACGTAAGTGTGGCGTTCACTCCGGTGAAACGGAACACGTCTTCTGCGGACGGCAAAAGACCCAACGCGGGCCCGCCCTGGACTTGCCCAATAAGGGCCCCATTCTGGATGGTTACAGACAATGCGAGTCCGCTCGCTGCGTTGCGGTAATTCCCTGTGTACTTCGGCAGCTTTGAGGGATCGATGGTGAGCACCGGCGCCGGCGGTTCGGGCGGCAGGCTGTCGAGCGCAGCCTTGATCAAAGGCGTGAATGCCTCGCGCTTCATCGAAGCGGCGAGGGTGAGTCCCGCTTGCAGGCCTTCCCGCGTGACCTTTCCCGCGAGAGCGGCCTTAAGGAGCACCTCATCGTTGTCTTGCACCGCGGACGGCAGAACTGAATCCGCCGCCGCGCCATTCTGCACAAGATAGAGAACGACCGCGGCGTGATCGTTGGTGGCCGCCATGTCGACAGCGGTCGCCTTGTAGAAACTATCCTGGGCGTTCACATTGGCGCCTCGGGAGATCAAGAGCTTGACTGCGTCGAGGCGTCCGCTTCCGGCGGCAAAGATCAGCGCGGTGACGTCGTAGCGGGACTTCGCGTTAACGTCGGCGCCTTGTGCAAGCGCCGCAGTGATGCGCCCAGTGTCTCCGGCACGCGCAGCCTCCCACAGCATCTCATTGGCGGCCTGGTTCCCCTGCCCGACAGCGATGGTCACCAGGGCCAAGGCAAATGCGATTTTGACGATCGATTGCTTTTTCAAAGTAAAGGAAGGATAAACGCTCGGAATGGAGAATTCCAGTTGGATGTCGCCGAAGAAACGTTAGGTCAATTCGCCCACAAAATCCCCACCGGCCGGACGCTCGATCTTGATCACGCGGACGCCGAGGTCCACGAGTTGGGCAAGTGCAATGCCGGAACTTTATCTTAGGCATCCCCTTTAGTTTCCTTTACTTCCGGCGACCGGATCGGTCAGAATGGGCACCACTGGCACAACATTTCAACGGAGGACAAGGATGCGTCGTTTGAGACTGGGAACTTCCGGACTTTTTCTAGCCGGAGTCCTTGTTGCAACCCTGTTTAGCGTCAAGAGTACTCCTGCGCAAACGCAGGCCCCGCGCGCTGCGGCAGCGGCCACGCCCGATGCCCGCGCCGTCTTCGATCAGTACTGCACGAAGTGCCATAACCAGACCGCAAAAACTGCCGGTCTTGCTCTCGACAATGTCGATATCGCCAATCCCGCTGCCAACGCGGAAATCCTGGAAAAAGTCATAGCCAAATTGCGCGCCCAATCGATGCCGCCGGTAGGGAATCCCCGGCCCGAGCCCGCGGTTTACACGGCGCTCGCGACAAACCTCGAAACCGCGCTCGATCGGCTGTGGGCCACGAAGCCCAATCCCGGGCGCATCGGGGCCGTCCAACGCCTGAACCGCGCGGAATATAACAATGCGATCCGCGATCTGCTGGCGCTAGACATCGACGTTAGACCGCTACTGCCCGGCGATGACACCGCAGACGGAAGCTTCGACAACTTTGCCGACAGCCTTTCGATCTCAACGGCTCATCTGGAACGTTATCTCTCCATAGCGAGACAAGTCACGCGCCTGGCAACCGGCCTGCCGCCCGTCAATCCGACCGTCGATACCTATGAGATCCCGCTGCACATCGTTCAGGAAGAGCGCCAGAGCGAAGATCTTCCGTTCGGGTCGCGCGGCGGCATTGCCGTGAATCACGACTTTCCGGTTGCCGGCGATTACACGATCAAGGTCCGACTTCAGCGGCAGTACCAGGACTACATCAAGGGCATGGGCTGGGCACAAAAACTGGACGTCCGCATCGATGGCAAGCTGGTGAAGCGCTTCGAAGTCGGAGGCAAGGCCGTTGGCCGTCCGGCTGCAGCCAGCTATGCCGGCGATGGCGAACCCTACTTTGCCGGCGATGATTCGTGGGAAAAATACATGCAGATCGGCGGGGACGCCGGACTTCAAGTAACCGTGCCTGTCACGGCAGGACCTCACATCGTGGGGGTCTCGTTCGTGCGTGAAATGTTTGAACCCGAGGGTCTCCCGCAACCCATTCAGCGAGGCCGCGTCATCACGAACGATCAGGTCTACATGGGCGAGGCCAACGTGGGGCAGATCCAGGTCGGTGGTCCTTATAAGACGGATGACGCGAAATCCAAGGACACTCCGAGCCGCCGCGCGATCTTCATCTGCGAACCCAGGGCCGTTTCAGAAGAGCGAGCATGCGCCGGCAAGATTCTCGCGAGAATGGCGCGGCTGGCGTATCGGCGACCCGTAAAGGATGAGGATGTCCCAACCTTGTCGGAGTTCTTCGACCAGGGCCGCGCGCAGGGGAAGAGCTTCGAAGCCGGTATCCAGTTCGCGCTCGAACGCATGTTCATCGACCCGGACTTCCTGCTACGCGTGATCCGCGAGCCGGCAAAACAAAACCCCACCGGAGCCTATGCGTTAAGTGATCTCGAACTCGCATCCCGCTTGTCCTTCTTCCTGTGGAGCAGCATTCCGGACGATCGCTTGCTGACACTTGCCGAACGCGGCCAGCTCTCGAATCCGCAGAATCTGGAAAGAGAGGTCCGCCGCATGATCGCAGATCCGCGCGCGGCGGAGTCGCTGACGGATAACTTCGCCGCGCAGTGGTTGAATCTTCGGCGAGTGCCGGAAGTGGTGGTCGATCCGATCGTTTATCCCAATTACGATTTGAGCCTGCTCAAGGGATTCCAGCAGGAGACCGAGATGTTCGTCGCCAGCAACATTCGTGAAGATCGTCCGCTGGCGGAACTCATTAATGCAGATTACACGTTCGTGAACGAGCGGTTGGCACGGCAGTACGGGCTGCCAGGCATCTACGGGAGCAGGTTCCGGCGCGTGACCCTGCCGAATCGGAATCAGCGAGGTGGACTGCTTGCGCAGGGCGCGCTGCTGGCGACGACGTCGTATCCGGAGCGGACGTCGCCTGTGTTGAGAGGGAAATGGCTTCTGAACAATATTTTGGGACTGCCGGTTCCGCCGCCTCCGCCGGGAGTGGACACGAACATCGATAACAAAGCCGGCGCGGCGCAGAAGTCGATTCGCGAGCGCCTCGCGGAACATCGCAAGAATCCCACGTGCAACAGCTGTCATGCCTCGATCGATCCGCTGGGGTTTGCGCTGGAGAATTATGACGTGATCGGCGGATGGCGAACAATCGATGAGTCCGGACAAAAGGTGGATGCGAGCGGCATCACCATCAATGGGAAGAAGATTGAAGGGCTGCCGGGGCTGCGAGCGCTGCTGCTCGATGATCCCCAGCAGTTTCCGCGAATGGTCACCGAAAAAATGATGGCCTATGCTCTGGGCCGCAAGCTCGAATACTACGATCAGCCGGCCGTGCGGAAAATTGTTGGGGACGCCGCTACGCAGGATTATCGATGGTCCGCGCTTGTTCTGGGAATTGTAAAGAGTCCGAATTTCCTAAAACGGAGTCAGTCCGTGCCGGTAGCGGCAAATTGAGAAAGATTGAGGATCGCGATCTGGGCGGAGCGAGCCCGATAGGGCGAAGCCTCAAGAACGGCCTAAAGGAGAACACATGCACTTTTTGAATCGATCGTTGCCAAGGCGAACTGTGCTTAAAGGCGCAGCCGCAACCCTCGCCCTGCCTTTCCTTGAAGCCATGCTTCCTGCCAGTACGCTGCGCGCCGCCGCGAAGCCGGTGCGGCGCTTCCAGGCGTTCTATACGCCGAACGGAATGGCGATGGAGTACTGGTCGCCCAAGGCTGAGGGAACGGGCTTCGAGATGACGCCCATTCTCGCGCCGTTGGCTCCGTATCGCGATCAGATGGTCGTCTTCTCCGGACTCAAGGCCAGCTGGAACTACATCCATGCCGGCGCGTCTGGATGTTTCCTGACCGGAACGCCGCGCGGCGGAAAGACCGAAATTGAAATCATCGCGGACGTCTCGATCGACCAACTCATGGCCCGGCACTTCGCCGGCGAAACGCAGCTTGGCTCGTTGGAACTTTCCATGGATCAGCCGGCCAATGCCGGCGCGTGCACCGGCGTCCTCAGCTGCGCCTATACTCACACCATCTCTTGGCGCAGCGCCACGCAACCGTTGCCGATGGACTGGAATCCACGCTCGGTGTTCGAAAGACTATTCGGCGACAGCGGAAGCACCGATCCGAAGCTGCGCGAAGCGCGTCTCCAGCAGCACAAGAGCATTCTCGATTCAGTGAATGAGAAGATCTCACGGCTGAAAAAAGAACTCGGCCCCGGCGACCGGTCGCGGGTGAACGAATACACGGAAGCGATTCGGGATGTCGAGACGCGCATCCAGCGAGCGGAAGAGCAGAAAGACATCCAGCTGCCGACCATTGATCAACCGCAGGGCGCGCCGCCGGTGTTTGAAGATCACCTGGCGTTGATGATGGATCTGCAGGTCCTCGCGTTTCAGTCCGACCTGACGCGGGTGATCTCGTTCATGATCAGCAAGGAACAGAGCGCGCGCGCGTACCCGCAGGTCGGCGTGCCGGAAGCGCATCATCCGCTGTCCCATCACAACGATATTCCGGAACTGGTGGAGAAGCTGTCGCATATCAACACGTACCACACGACGCTGTTCGCGCAGTACCTCAAGAAGCTGCGTGCGACGCCGGACGGCGATGGCTCGCTGCTGGATCACATGCTGATTCTCTACGGCTCGGGGATCTCGAACAGCAACCGTCATGCTGCGGATAACTTGCCGCAGCTACTCGTGGGCGGTGGATCGGGTCAGTTAAAAGGGGGACGGCACATCAAGTTGGCGGATAAGCCGTCGAACGCAAATCTGCTGGTCGCGATCATGGACAAGATGGGTATGCCGGTGGAGAAAGTCGGCGGAAGCACCGGCAAGGTGCAACTGGACGGCGTCGGGGTTTGAGGGAATACGACATGATTGCAAAGCCGGCAAAATTCATGGTTCTTCTGATCGCGGCCTCCCTGCTCGCCGTAGCTGCCGGCCGCCCCGCACTCATCGAGGCCGTCCGCACGGGTGATGCCGCCGGTCTGCGCGCACTCCTCCAAAAAGGGGCCAACGCCAACGAAGCGGAACCTGACGGCGCGACGGCGCTCCATTGGGCCGCATACCGCGATGATCTCCAGGCCGCCGAGGCCCTCCTTAAAGCCGGCGCCAAAGTCAACGCCGCGAACGATCTCGGGGCGACCGCGCTGTGGGCAGCCAGCCAGAACGGCAGTGAAAAGATGGTCAGGCGCCTGCTCGATGCGGGAGCGAATCCCAATCTCGCGCTGCTTTCCGGTGAAACACCTCTGATGATCGCCTCTCGCACCGGCAGCGCCGCCGTGGCGGAACTGCTGCTTGCCAAGGGCGCGGACGTGAACGCTACCGCGACCCGCAAGCAGACCGCCCTGATGTGGGCGGTGGGGCAGAAGCATTCCGAAGTTGTAAAGGTGCTTCTCGATCATCACGCGAACGTGAACGCTCGCTCCGCCACGTGGTCGGACGTCGAAGCGATTCCACCCCACGGCTATCTTCCGTACAACCAGGCATTCCCGCATGGCAACGATACCGCCCTGATGTTTGCGGCGCTTGTCGGCGATCTACCTTCCGCAAAGCTTCTCGTAGCCGCGGGAGCCAACGTAAACGACACCGATGCGTGGGGCGTCAGCGCCACGGCAATGGCCGCGCACTCGAATTTCGAAGACATGCTGGAGTTCCTTCTGGACAAGGGCGCGAATGCGAGCGCCGACGAAGCAGGATTCAGCGCTCTGCACCCTGCGATCATGCATCACAGCACGCGCATGGTGCGCGCTCTTCTCGATCATGGCGCGAATCCAAACGCGATACTGAAAACCTGGACTCCGGAGCGCCGCACTTCAAAAGACTTCAGTTTCTATCCGGAACTCGTGGGTGCGACGCCCCTGTGGCTTGCCGCCCGTTTCACCCAACCCGAGGTGATGCGGCTGCTCTTGCAACACGGCGCCGATCCGAAGTTTGTCTTCCGCGTCGACTACGTCCCGGACGGCGGCCCCGCGGAGGACGTTTTCCGACACCGCATCAACACCACCACAATATTGATGGCCGCTACCGGCATCGGCGGCGGCCGCGACTGGGCTCCTGTCGACCGCGCTCAAAAAGAAGCGTTGACGCTTGAAGCCGTGAAGATTGCGGTGGAATCCGGTTCCGACCTCGCCATCGTGAACGGCGACGGCCGCACGGCCCTCGATGCCGCCCGCACCCTCCGCTACAACAGCGTTATTCAGTACCTGGAAAGCAAAGGTGCTCCGGCCGGAAAGGCTCCGGCAACTCCACAGAGAGGGCAGCGCGGACAGTAGGCAGGAATTTCTCCCAGCGCATTACGTTCGAGGAATGGTACTTCATTTCAACTGTTGAGGTTGTTTCGCGAGCATCGTTTTGAAGTTGCGCTATCCGTGCCGTTGGCATTCCAGTATGAAGCGGTTCTCGTCCGTCATGCCAAGGAACTTGGATTGGCTAAACAGGAAGCCATCGGACTCGTCGACTATTTTTGCCAAGTTGCTCACAAGCAGGAGATCCATTTTCTTTGGCGGCCTATGCTGAGTGATCCAGGCGATGAGTTCGTTTTGGAACTGGCGGTTGCGGCTGGTTGCAAAGTCATTGTCACGCATAACACTAAAGACTTCAGAGGTTCCGAGCGATTCGGAATCTCGGTCGCTACACCAGGCGAATTCCTGGTGTCCCTCGGGGAGGAAGAATGAGTAGTTTGAGTCTCCGGCTGCCAGAGTCTCTTCATCGAAGACTACGGGAACTGGCCCAGCGCGACGACATTTCGATTAATCAATTCATTGCAACCGCAGTTGCAGAAAAGGCCGCCGCACTGCTGACGGTGGAATATTTGGAGGCCCGTGGACAACAAGCGAATAGCAAGCTAGTGGACCGCGTGCTTAGTCGTGTCCCGGATGTTCCCCCAGTTGTCGGCGACGAAATACCAGCCCCCATGCGGCAGCCTAACAGGGGCTTTCAGCTGTCCGCATCGCGGAAGAGGAAATCGGCTGGCTCAAAAGGACTTTCGCGCTCGCAGCGGCTGAAGCCCTGATCCGTTCTGAGGACGGCGGAACTAGGGACGAGTGGCGGGTGCGGGACGAAGCATTTCCTGATGACTCGCGATTTCCTCAATTCACCGGAGCGCTTTCAAGCATCTCTTCGGAACCGTAGAAGATGCGGAAACCGACGCATAACCGGCTTTACTTGACGTTCGCCGTCACTTCAAAAAAAGATCGAACTCCGTCCGTACTTCATCCTTCACTTTGATCGTGCCGCCCGCCAGGCTGATGGGCTTGATTCCGAACGTCGACTGCTTGAGCCTGTATTCTCCGGTAACCTCCCACGTCCCATCGCTGAGATGTTTTAGTGCGACGGGAATCATGACAGGCTGGGACTTTCCGCGAATCGTCAGGTTGCCGCGCAATCGAAACTTATCGCTACCCGCGGCCTCCACGCCCGTCGACTCGAACGTGATCTGCGGATATTCTGCAATCCGAAGCACGTCGGTCTCCATGGTTTTCTGGACCTTCGCACGGTCGTCCGCGGTTTCCTTGGGATCGAGCACGCGCAAGTCCGGCGTACGGAACGTCACTTTGACCGAAGACCGCGACAGATTCTGAGGATCGACTGTCGCGCAACCTTCGATCTTTTGCGCTTCGATGAGATGGTCATGTGCGAAAGCGCCGAAAAGCCCGCCCGCATCCACATTGACGCGGAAATGTCCGCGGCCGGGTACGAGACAAGGCGTCTCCGCGGATGCATTTGTTGGATGCATCGTCAGGACAGACAGCGCAAGAACCATAAGAATCGGTCTCATGACTACAACACCTCCGTCCACGTTGGCGAAGCTGCAAAGGCCGCGTGGATCAGCCCCACATGAGAGTAGGTTTGAGGGAAATTCCCCCACATCCGCGACTGCGTTGGATCGTAGTCTTCCGAAAGGAGACCCAGGGGAGAGAGCGCTACATGAATCCGATCGAACACCTTCCGCGCTTCATCGCGGCGTCCTGCGGCAGCAAGAGCTTCAATCAACCAGAACGTACAAATCACAAAGGCGACAGACGGTTTTCCGAAACCGTCATCCAGGCTGTAACGCTGCAGCCAGCCGCCCCGGATCAGGTCTTTGTGAATCGCGTCCACGGTCCCGAGCAGTTTCGGATCTCCGGGAGGAAGGAATCGTAATCGCACCATCTGGAGTAACGAAGCGTCCAGATCGTCTCCGCCGTAGTGGCCGATGAAGCTTTTCCTGTTCGCGCTCCAGGACTGAGCCATGACGTCGGCGCGAATGCGTTCGGCGGCAGCGCGGAACTCCGCCGCATGCGCAGGCGCATTCAGGTCTGCAATTCCCGCCATGCGGTCCGCGGCGGCCCAGCACATGAGGCTTGAAAATGTCTGGGGCTTCCATTCCGTTCGATACTCCCAGATTCCGGCATCCGGAATTCCCGCCAACGAAATCGCCTTTCTCGCCAACCCCTCGATCAACTGCAATGCTGCGGGCGATCTTTCGGCGCTCATGCGCTCGTCCAGGAAGATCGGCGTGAGCGCCAGCACCATTTCTCCGTAGATGTCATGCTGGGAATGCAGGGCTGCCCCATTGCCGATCCGCACCGGCTTCTCGCCGTTATAGCCCGGCCAGTTCTCCAGGATCGATTCTTCAAGATTCTGCGATCCATCCACGCGATACAAGGGCGCCAGCGTGAGTTCCGGAGCGCCGCCGGCAACATTCAGCAGGTATTGGACAAACTGTTCCCGCTCTTCGAATTGTCCGAGCAGGCCGAAAGCGCTCAGCACGTAATACGAATCACGCAACCAACAGTAACGATAGTCCCATGTTCGCCCGCTTCCCTGGGACTCTGGAATGGACGTGGTCATGGCCGCGATAATCGCCCCGGTGTCCTCAAAACAATGCAGCTTCAGAGTTAGCGCGGACCGGATCACTTCCTGCTGGAATTGCGGAGGAATATCGCACTGCTTGACCCATCCCTGCCAATAGCGCGCTGTCTCGTTGCGGAACCGGTCACACAAGGGTTCGAGTGGCTCTTCCACGGGCGCGCCCCAACTCAGCACCAGGTGATGCCGTCCGGTAAGAGTAAATGGCTGGCCTCCAAGATAGGAAAGCGGAAGGTTGGTCGTCAGCCGCAGCTGACTGGTGAATCCCTCGAAGCGAATATGATGCGAACCCTGCACCATGGACGGCTGGTTCCTGGACCATCCGAGCTTCGGTTCGCATACCACGGTGACTCGCGGCGTGCCTTCGATCGGCTCAACGATTCGGATCAACTGCGTCGGCCGAAACGCTCGGCCGTGTTGGAAGAATCGCGGCGCGAAGTCGATCACCCGGAAAGAGCCGGTCGAGGTCTTGAATCGTGTTTCGAGAATGTTTGTATTCGGCAGATACCGCTGCGTGCCGTTTTCTTCACCCGCAGGGCCGACCCGAAAACGCCCGCCGTCCTTACTGTCCAGAAGTGTCGAACAGACCGGCTCAGAATCAAACCGCGGGAAGCAACACCAGACGATCTCGCCTCTGTTATCGACCAGTGCGGAAAACTGGCAGTTTCCGATGACGCCCAGGTCTTCGAGATTCATCCTTTCAACGTTAGCACGAGATGGACGTGTTTTGGGGCGAAGCCTTTCTGCTCACCTTTCACATCGCCTCAGGGAAACCGTACAGGGCAGCGGGATTGGGAACCAAAACCCGAGTGCGGATAGCTCCATTCGGAGCCCAGTCCGACGGCAGTATTCAGCTTGCGCAGGGCGTCCTCACCACTTTCTCTTGAAGAGCATGGAATGCCTGGTCGAGCAGTTCTTGCCGGCGGAACGGCTTTTTCAGAAGCGCTCGCGCGCCTAGTCGTTTTGCTGTCGCCTCGGTGTGCGGATCCGCAAAAGCGGAAATCATCAGGACCGGCACCTGCGACCCTTTTGCCTGGAGTTCGGCTAACAGATCGAGCCCGGTCTTCCCCGGCATCCTGTAATCGCACACGATCAAATCGAATGTGTGTCGGGCCGCGGCGAGGATGGCGCTATCCACATCCCCCGCTCCTTCCACGGTGTGTCCTTCACGTTCGAGGGTCTTCTGGATCGAATCGCGGCACGTTCGATCATCGTCGGCAACCAGGATCATTCCCATGATTTCATCTCCATGGATCAACAATGCAAGTAGCATGCCGGTAAGAAGAAGCGATGCAACTAAACGTGTTTGCATGGAATTCGAGTGAAAAAGTCTCAGGAAAGCGACATTGACTGCGACAATTTGACAGGAAGGCGGGACACGCGGCCCTGCAATGGGTCATGGCGTCCATCATGCGCTGATGCGCGACGGATCTGCTGCCTGAATGGCGGTCGCAACCGCATTCCTGGCCGGGAGAGCGCGCCGCCAAGGTAGTTTGGCAAATTATCTTCTGCGCAGATCGGCCGACGCGACCGCGCGTTGCGTAATCCCACGGTTTTGGATCGAACGGCACACAGAATGCAATGGACAGAATCAGGAGGATCTTATGACTCGATTTCGAAAAATCCTTTGTCCCGTGGACTTCTTTCCGGGATCACTCCACGCCCTCGACTATGCGCTGAACCTTGCAAAAAACTACAAAGCCAACGTGTTCGCCCTTCATGTGATCGAACCAGTCATCCCCACGATTTACGAGCCGGCTTTCTCCGTTCCCGATCTGACCTCTGCGCTTGAAAAGGAGTCGAAGCGCCTGCTGAAAGAGCTGGGCGGCAAGGCCACAGAAGCCGGAGTCCCTTTAAAGACGGAAGTCCGGCTCGGTGATATCACCGCCGAAATCCGGCAAACCATCGAGAGAACGAAAGCCGATCTTGTCGTCGTTGGAACGCACGGGAGCAAAGGTTTCCAGCGCTGGCTTCTGGGATCCGTGACGGAGAAGTTGATGCGTCATTGTCCTGTTCCCCTGCTGGTCATCGCTAGCCGGAAGAAAGTCCACGCGATACCGTTCGCACTCGGCAGCATTCTGGTCACCACAGATTTCTCCGACGGCACAGCCGACGCTCTCAAGTACGCCTACTCCATCGCCGAGGAATGCCACGCGAAGATCGATCTGCTGCACGTGGTAGACGAACACATGGTCGAAGGGCCCTCGGAAATCAGAGAAAGCCTGATCGACGGTGTCCGAAAGAAGCTCGACCGTCTTGTGCCGGCTTCAGCCAAACCGTGGTGTGAAACAAATACCACCGTGGCGACCGGAACACCGTATCAGGTCATTCTGAAAACCGCGAAGAAGGACAAGGTGGGCTTACTCGTCATGAATGTTCACGGCAAAGGGATGCTGGATCGGCTTCTCGTAGGTAGCACCGCAGAACGCGTGGTTCGAGGCGCCGAATGCCCGGTACTGCTGATTCCGCCAAAGGCGTCGGCAAAGCCCGGTCTCCGATCGAAAAAAGAAAAGGCGGCGTAGCTCTTGTCCATGGAACAGACTCCTTTTTACCTGCCTCCGAGTTATCAGGATTGGGTGGACTCGGGCCGCCTGATCCTGAGAGACGGATCCACGGCCAGTATTCGAATTTCGACGCCGCTGGACCGGGAGAAACTCCGCAGTTTTTTTGCCGAGGTTTCACCCGAAACTCTTCGTCAGCGTTTTCTTTCTGTCTCGCCGCCCTCATCGGAGTTGATCGAGGTCTTCTGCAACTCTTCAGATCCATCGAAGGCCTTGACTCTCGTCGTGACGCGTAAGGAGGGACCGAAAGAGGAAATTGTCGCCGCAGGGTCGTATATCTCTCTCGACAACAACACCGCTGAAGTCGCCATGGCGGTTGAGGATGCACTGCAGGGAAAAGGAGTCGGATCCCAACTGCTGGAACGGTTGTCTGTCATTGCCGTTCGCAACGGTTTCGTGCGGTTCCGGGCTCTGACTCAGATCGACAACCGAAAGATGATCGACGTGTTCCGGCACTCAGGGTTCGAAGTGAGCGAGCAGAGGGATGGTGGATTCGTCGAGATCGCTTTTGCCGTCCAGCCCACGGAGTCCAGCGTCTCGATATCGGAATTCAGGGACCGGGTTTTCACGGCTGCTTCCATCCGGCCATTTTTCAAGCCAAATGCTGTCGCCGTGGTTGGAGCTTCGCGAAAACCAGGAGCCATCGGTTATCGGATTCTCGACGAATTGCTGCGGGCCGAATTCCACGGAAATATCTATCCCGTGAATCCGAACGCATCAACCATTAACACGCTGCGCGCATATCCGTCCGTCCGCGACATCCCTGAGCAGGTGGATCTTGCGATCCTCGCAGTGCCTCGCAGTGAAGTGCTCAACGCCGTGGACGACTGCGCCACGCGTGGAGTTCGAGCAGTTGTTGTTATCACCGCAGGGTTTGCGGAAACGGATCAGGAAGGCCGGGACCTTCAACGCCAGCTTCTGGAAAAGGTCCGAGGCTATGGCATGAGGATGATCGGACCAAACTGCATGGGCTTGCTGAACACCGATCCATCGGTGCAGTTGAACGCCTCGTTCTCGCGGGTATTTCCGCGAACCGGCGGCCTCGCGATGTCATCGCAGAGCGGCGCGCTTGGGCTTGCCGTACTGGATCTTGCGTCGGAAAAACGCCAGGGGCTGTCCACGTTTGTCAGCGTAGGCAACAAGGCGGACGTTTCCGGCAACGATCTGCTCCAATACTGGGAGAGCGATCCTGCGACAAAGGTGATTCTGCTTTACCTGGAGTCCTTTGGAAACCCGCGCCGCTTTGCGCGGATAGCGCGGCGTGTCGGCCGCAACAAGCCCATTGTTGCCGTCAAAGCCGGACGCTCCAGTTCGGGAAAGCGGGCCGCCGGATCGCATACCGCCGCACTGGCTGCAAGCGATGTCGCAACGGATGCTCTATTTCATCAGGCCGGAGTAATCCGGGCAGACACGCTCGACGAACTCTTTCAAATCGCAGCGGCCCTTGAAAGCCAACCGCTTCCACAAGGGCAGCGGGTCGGCATTATCACCAATGCGGGCGGCCCCGGCATCTTATGCGCGGACGCGTGCGAAGCCGGAAGGCTGATCGTCCCTGAGCTCGATGCAACGACTCAACTCGCGCTCAGACGTTTCCTGCCGCCGGCGGCCGGCGTTTCGAACCCCGTCGATATGGTTGCATCCGCGGGCCCTTCCAGCTATAGCCAGGCCATCGAAGCTGTCCTGGCCTCGCCGCAGGTCGATGCGCTCATCGTCATCTTTATTCCTCTCGAGCGGGACGGCTCGGCTTCCACAATTTCAGCGATCGAAGAAGGCGTACAACGAGCCCGCGCCATGGGTGCAGGAACGAAACCGGTGCTTGCGTGCATCATGTCCAGCGAAGCGGGTCGAACTCCAATGACTGCAGGCGATGAAGCCCTCCCGGTCTATGCATTCCCGGAAACGGCGGCAAAGGTTCTTTCAAAGTGCGCGCAATACGCGAGATGGAAAGCAGAGCGGGACGGGATCATTCCAAATCTCACGGATTTGGACGTCCCTGCGGCCAGGAAGATCGTTCAGGAACATCTGCAACGAGAGAATGCGGGATGGCTTTCATCTGGTGAAGTGACCGGACTGCTGGACGCCTTCCGAATTCCTCACGCCGCGAGCTCGTTTGCGTCGACAGCCGACGAGGCCGCCGCTCTTGCCGAAAGAGCCGGCTTTCCGGTGGCCGTAAAACTGGCTTCGACAAAAATTCTCCACAAGTCCGAGGTGGGGGGCGTCCTGCTCAACCTTCGAAGCCCGGCGGAGGTGAAGGACGCCTTTCACGACCTTCAAGATCGGCTGACGGCGAGCGGGCAACTCGACGGTATGGATGGAGTTCTCGTGCAGCAAATGGTCCCGGACGGTGTGGAGTTGATGGTCGGGGTCACGACCGATCCTCTCTTCGGGCCGCTCATCGCATTTGGACTCGGGGGCGTTCATGTGGAGATTCTCGGAGACGTGCGTTTCCGCATCACCCCGCTCACGGACAGGGACGCGCGGTCGATGATTCGGGGAATCCGGGGATACCGGCTCTTGACGGGGTATCGAGGACACGCACCCGCCGATCTGATCGCGGTTGAAAACGTGCTCCTCAGGCTTTCCCGAATGGTGGAAGAGATACCAGAAATCGCAGAACTGGATTTCAATCCCCTGGTGGCATTGCCGCCAGGGCAGGGCTGCCGAGTGCTGGATGCGAGGATTCAGGTGGGGCATCCTGTTTCGAGGCACTGACGCGCACGCGAATACTTCGCGACAATTTGTCATAAACTTGCATGGATTCCCAATCCTCAGTAGCAAAATGTCAAAACAAGGGCTGTGTCCCACTTACATTGCAGACAAGATTTCATCGCAAGGACCAACCTGTCGCACCGTCAGGGAATTCCGCGATAGCTAACCCCTTTAAATCGATCTTTCAGGCTATGTGCAATTGGGCACAGACTTGCAGCGAGGGGTCGGGCAAAATGGCGACGGCAGTCAGGAGGTACGGTTGCGTATTCGTTTAAGGGCATCATTCTTCATCGTGATCACCGCGATTCTGTTGGCGAGCATTGCTTACTCGTCCAGCCAGAAACAGGTAGTGCCGAACGCGCCGTCTCCAGTCGCCTGGAAACCTGTCGGGACGGGCAATCCGGCGGACTACGCAGGCGCCGCAACCTGCCAGGAATGCCACAAGCAGGTTTCCACGCAGTTCTCAAAGACGCCTCACGCGAGCGGCTCGCATTCGCAGGCAACGTACACTGCGGGATGTGAATCGTGTCATGGGCCAGGCAAGAAACACGTGGAAGGAATGAAAGCGGCTCAAGGCGACGACGATAAGGTCCAGGCCGCCATGAAGCTGATCTACGCCTTTCGAGGCTCCGCGGCGCAAAACTCGGAACGCTGTCTGGGCTGTCATCAGACAAGCCACGATCAGACATCCTTCGATCGTTCCGAGCACAAACTTCGCGGCGTGGACTGCCAAACCTGCCACGCTCCCCACTTGACCGGGATCGGCACGGAAAAACGCGACGCGAGCGTTCGCACCCAGGCTCAGATATTCATGCCGATACGCCCGTCGGAGGAAGCCCGCTGGCTGAAATCAGGACTACTTCGGAAGTCGCAGCCGGATCTTTGTTATCAATGTCACAAAACTGCAGAAGCCCAATTCGCTCTTCCCTCACACCATCGAGTTCCCGAAGGATTGATGAAGTGCACGGACTGCCACAATTCCCACGAAACCCGCAATCAGGTGATGCTCCGCGATACGAACTGGGAAGTTTGTGTCAAGTGCCATACAGAAAAGCGCGGGCCCTTTGTCTTCGAACACGCGCCCGTTAAGACCGAAGGTTGCGCGTCGTGCCACTCCCCGCATGGAACAATCAATCGAATGCTCCTGCTCCGGCGGGAGGGCCGATTCATGTGCCTTCAGTGTCACGTGGATCCACAGGCCCCGAACGTCCCGCACGGACGGTTGTCCTTTGCGACGAGAGGCGAGTGCGTGCGCTGTCACGCCAACATTCACGGCTCTAACAGCAGCCAGTTTTTCCTGGACTAGGAGGACGAGTTGCGCGCACGCTCCATAATTCTTTCGCTGCTTCTGGCTTTCCCTGTTCTGGCGCGGGCGCAGGACGACGGGGTACCCCACGGCACCTTCACGATCAATCAGCGTTTCGTGGATATTTCAGGCCGGGAACAGAAGTACCGCGAGTTCTTCAACCTTCAACGCGGACCGGCGGCTTCACTGGAGCTCTTCGGCAAACCAAAGGCTTCCCGCTTTGTCGATTCGTACGGCATAGATATTTACGGAGTCGGAAGCGACCGCTATTCCGGGGGCCAGATGCGGGTGGGCAAGACGGGTCGATGGGATCTGCGCGTCAACTACCGGGAGAGCGCCTTCTTCTGGAATCGAAATGATGCGGCGACCCAGCCAACGGGCCTGCAGGGGTTGACCACGAATCATGACTGGGACACGGAGAGGCGCTTCGGATCTCTTCATTTCAGCACGCACGTAACGGAGAAGCTGCGTCTCACATTCGATTACGACCACAATACGAGAACCGGAGTTCAATTCACGACTCGGGTTCTCGATTATTTCGGCGCCGCTGGAACGTTCGCATCGTTCCAGCGGGCAAATCCCTATGAGGTCGGAGCGGTGCTGAGCGATCCGGGCAACGTGAACGACGCATTGAATCGCTTTGCCGGCGGCTTGAGTTACACGGCCAGGCGCTGGAACCTCTTCTACAAGGCCGGATATCAACAGTTCCGCGAAGGCCTGACACTGGAGAACCTTCGATCTCCGGAACGAAGCATCGATGCAGACGACGCTTCCACGAAGAATGAACTTCTGACGACGACGAAATGGAACGAGTCCCGACGCTTGCGAACGCCACTCAGTGAGTTTTCCTACACCGGACAACTGCACGCTCGGCTGAAGCTCCGGGGATCCTATATCTTTTATCGTTATAGCGGACCGGCTTCGCTCGATTCTGCCTTCACCGGCTCTTCTCGCGCCAATAGCACCGGCACCATTGTCGCACCCTACACGATCACGGAAACCGACCGCGCCACCGTGAAGGAACCCAACCACGTCCTTGATCAAGGGCTGACCTTTCAAGCCACGCGGTACTTGAACGTCCACGCCGACTATCGCTATTCGCGCTTCGCCATCCGCAGCGACGGACAGTTTCAGGGCGTAAACAACGGCGTCACGACAAGCGGGTCTGCGGAACACGAGTGGAGATCCGGCCTGCATCAACTGGACCTTGCGCTGGAGTTCATGCCGAAGCGGTATCTCACGATTCGGCCGGGTATACGGCTGTCGAGACGAGATGTAACGGTTGAAGACGACGGCATTGCCGATCCGCGTACGACCAAGAGCTCGAAGATCATCGCTCCCATTGGCAGCATTGCGTACACGCCGTCGGATCGTCTTACCCTGCGCGCAGACTTTCAGAATACGACCAATGGAACGCCCTACACGCGCATTAGTCCCAGAACGGACCGGACGTTCCGCTTCACCGGAAGATTCGCGGTCAACCGCAAACTGAGCATCGAGAACAATTCGTATTTTCGGAACGGCAAGTACACCACGACGCAATTCGAGAATTCGTTCCGATCCAGTGGAATAACTCTAAACTACACCGTCGCGAAGCCACTGGCGTTATTCGGAGGCTTTACCTACGACAGCTTCTTTGCGACTGCCGCGGTAACATTTCTGCGCGGAACAGCGCCGTTGAATGCAACATGGAGAGACCAGACCATTAATCGGGTCTGGCAGGGTGGAATCGATGCTTCGCCCGTGCATGGCCTCGACTTGCGGATTGCGGGGAATTATCTGAGAACGACCGGGGTCGGCGAAATCAGCGGGGAGTTGCCGGTGTCCGGGCCGTTGAAGTGGCCCATGGTCAATGGAACCATATCCTACAATGTTCCGAAAATCGGCCGTTTGGCCGTCGATTTGCAACGAACGTATTACATCGAACAGCTTGTGACCGGCGACAACTTCGGCGCCGACATACTTTCTCTTCGATGGTCCAAGGATTTTTAGGAGTGTCTATGAAGATAACTGTGAAATGGCTCATGTTACCCGTTGCCGCGGCGACTCTTGCCGTAGGGTTTGCGCAAAACCCGGCGGAAAAAGTCTTTCTCGACAAGTGCGCCAACTGTCATTCGAAAGACGGCAGCGGTCAAACCGCAAAGGGCAAGAAACTGGAATTGAAAGATCTACGTTCCGCCGAAGTCCAGAAGATGACGGATGCGAAGATGTTCGAGCTCATCGCGAAGGGCAAGGGCGAGGACATGATCGCCTATCAAAAAGAGCTCGGAGATGAGCAGATCCGCGCGCTGATCGCCTACATCCGTACGCTTGCAAAACCGGCGAAATGAGCCCGGGCCAGATCGTCGTCGCAGTTATAGCGATTGCCGCCGCCTCGGCCTTCGTGGTGGCGGCATGGCCCACGATGACGCGCGAACGCGGCGGAAAGATTCTGACCTTCTTCGCTCTATTCATCTTCCCCGCCGCTGTTGCGCTGTCGGGCGGCTTCTGGCACCTCGAACGATCGAAGGAGACTCAGTTCTGTCTCTCATGCCACACGATGAGCGAACATGGACGCAGCCTCTTCATCGACGATCCAAGCTATATTCCGGCGGCGCACTACCAGAACAGCCGCGTTCCCCGCGATCAGGCATGCTACACGTGCCACAAGGACTACACCATGTATGGCGATGTCGCGGCGAAAATGCGCGGGCTCCGGCACGTGTACGTCCAGTACCTCGGTAATCGGCCGGAACCGGCCAAGATCAAGCTCTACACCCCTTACAACAATCGCGAATGCCTCCACTGTCATGCCGGTGCCAGATCGTTTGAGGAGGCGTCGGCGCACCAGCGCAAGCCGGGGCAGCTGGCCGCAATCAAGTCGAACTCCATGTCATGCATGAACGGCAAATGTCACGAATTCACTCATGACGTCGAATCGCTGAAAGATGCCAAGATGTGGGAGCCCAAAAGCAATGACCCAACCACGACCATCAAGAACTGAAAGTCGACTTCGCACCGCGAGTCTGATTGTGGGCGCCGGACTGCTGGTAGCCCTGGCATCGATGTTCTGGAATCATCCGCTCTCGTTCATGCTCTTTTTGTTTGTCGGCATGCCTCTTTGTGGGGCTGGGGCAATCGTCTATCTCCTCACGATTGTCCGTCCGCCAAGCGATCTGTCCCGGTAATGACGGGGCGTCGTAGATGTACAAAGAAACCTGCCGATTATTGCCACTTTGTCACCAAAACGCTTGGAGCAGGCGAGCTATTGCGACAAACTGGCGTCATCAACGAGAACAACACATTCTAAATCAATGGTTTTTATAGGCACAGTCTCCAATGACAAATTGGCATGCCGATTGCCATAGCCTTAGGGCAATGGACGAGAAACTCCAGTACTTCAAAGGAAACCTTGAGCGGCGCGAGCAGTTGCAGGATGCCAAACAGTGCATGGGATGCATGCACGAAGGTGTGCTGGTGACTTTAATGGACGGCACTGTTGTTGAAATGACGCCGGCAGCAGAACACATCCTGGAGCTACCGTCCGTCGGAGCCAACAAAAGGAACATCCACGAATTCTGTGTGGTCCAGGATATCTACGACGACATGCGATCCCTCGCGGCCCGCGACACCCGATCGCTGAATCGATCGCTGCTGGTACTGACAGGGACCGGCAAGAAAAAGCTGTTGAACATCTCAATCCAGCACACGGCCGATGTCGACGGTGGCCGCCTCGTCCACGTCTTTCAGGACTGCTCGGACCTGCGCACCATGGAGCAGCGCCTCCTGCAGTCCGAGCGCCTGGCAACCGTCGGGCGCTTCGCGTCACAGATTGCGCATGAAATCCGAAACCCGCTGAACTCGATATCGCTTAACGTCGAACTGCTCGAAGACGAACTTCGTAATTCGAACGAAGAGGCGAAGGGGTTGATCGGTTCTGTGTTGCGCGAACTGGATCGGCTAAACGACATCGTGAGCGAGTACCTTCAGTTTTCACGCTTTCCAAAGCCGAACCTCAAACGTGGCCAAATTGAGGGAGTAATCAGAGAAGTACAGGAAGCCTTTCGTCCGCCCGATCGCGTGACGTTCACTGTTCGTCAGGCGGCGTCCACACCGTCGGTGTGGCTCGACGAAAAGCTGTTGCGGCAGGTCATCGACAACCTCACAAGAAACGCGCTCGAGGCGATAGACGGCGACGGAACAATTGATATCGAAACCGATGTGATCGACCGCTTTGTGGTTATCCGTGTCAAAGACACAGGAGACGGCATATCCGCAGACGCACAGAAGAAACTCTTCGAACCCTTTTTCACAACCAAGCCTCACGGAACGGGCCTGGGGCTTGCCACATCTCAACAGATCATCTTTGAACACAATGGACACCTGCTCGTCGAGAGTCAGGAGGGCAAGGGGTCCACATTTTCGATACTTCTACCCATATGAGCATACGAAAAACCCCAACCATTCTCGTAGTTGAGGACGATGTCGAAAGCCGCGCGGCGATGTTGAAAGTTCTCGAGAGCGTCGGCTACAAGACCATGGAAGCCGACAATGGCCAGCAGGCCCTCGACCTCCTCCTCGAAAGCAACGTCGATGTTCTCGTGACCGATCTTCGTTTGCCCGTTATGGACGGTGTCGAACTCCTCAAACGCGCCAAAGCTGCGGATCAGGAAATCGAAGTCATCATGATCACTGGCCATGGAACCGTGGAGGTCGCGGTAGAGGCGATTAAGGAAGGGGCGTACGACTTCATCACGAAGCCCGTGAAGAAAGCCCAGTTGCTGCATGCCGTCGAAAAGGCTTCCGAGAAGCAATACCTTCAGCGCGAGAACAAGGAACTCCGGTCGCAGTTGAGCCAGAACGACGTGAAACGTTTCGTCTATGCCAGTCCGGAAATGCGAAACATCGCTCGCATGGTGGAACAGGTGGCGGCGAGCACAGCGACAGTATTGATCACCGGTGAAAGCGGCACGGGCAAGGAAGTCGTCGCGGACGCCATTCATGCAGCGTCTCCCCGTCGTGGAAAGCCTTTCATCAAAGTCAGCTGCGCGGCTCTTCCCGAAACTCTTCTCGAAGCGGAGCTTTTCGGTTATGAAAAGGGAGCCTTTACCGGAGCGAACACTCGCAAGGAAGGCCGGTTCGAGCTCGCCAACGGCGGCACACTCTTCCTGGATGAAATCGGCGAGATCAGCTTGTCCGTTCAAGTAAAGCTCCTGCGAGTTCTCCAGGACGGCAAATTCGAACGGCTTGGCGGAACGCGGACGATTGACGCCGACGTCCGGATTCTTACGGCGACGAACAAGGACCTGCAGAAGGAAATCGAAGAGAGGCGCTTCCGTGAAGACCTGTACTACCGCCTCAACGTCATCAACCTACGAATTCCACCGCTTCGGGAACGCAAGGAAGATATCCAGCTCCTGGCCATGCATTTCCTGAAGACGTATTCCGAAAAGGATAAGAAACAGATCGACGGCTTCAGCGAAGACGCCATGCTGGCCCTGACATCGTATGACTGGCCAGGGAATGTTCGCGAACTGGAGAATGCGATCGAGCGAGCCGTCGTCTTTACGGCGGGCAAACTGGTTCCGTTATCGGTCTTGCCGCAAAACGTTTCGGCGTTCGGCGAATCCCGGCACTCCTTAACCTACAAAGTCGGCACTCCACTGCGCGATCTCGAAAAGCGCGCGATCGATATCACGCTTCAGCACACACGCGGCGACAAGAACATGGCGGCCCGCCTGCTCGGCATCGCTACCAGAACCATCTACAGGCACCTGGAGAGAGAAGGCCAGGACCAGCCTGCAGAAGAAGTTTCCACCGAAGCGAACTGACTCTTCCGCGCTGATCGTCGCTTCTCAGACGAGAGTGTCCGCTTGGCAAAGCTCCAAAATATGACAAGTGTCACGTTCACGACGTGACACATCCCACTATCTGACCTTTCCTCGCGCCACGCAAAATAACCCTCGTGTTGAAGGAGGGATTCAAACGGTGGCGGATTTGATAGAACTCAACTTTTCCCCTCTCGGCTGGCCGCATACGTTGGCGTCTCTCGCGGCGATGGCGGCATTCTTTCCGCTGATGTTCATCCGCAAAGGCGGCGCGAGACACCGCGCCTGGGGACGCGTGTATGCAATCGCCTACGCCGCGGCGTGTGTCACAGCACTGGGCATCTACCGGCTGCACAAGTTTTTCTTTCCGCACTGGTTGGCCATCGGCGGTCTCGTGCTTCTCGGGGTCGGGTATTTCGCCGTCCGTTACAAACCGCGAGGCTGGCGGATCATTCATCTCACGACAATGCTACTCAGCGCCTCCAACCTGTTTGGCGGCGCGATCAATGAGGCGTTCCTTCGCGTAAAGCCCCTCCATGCGATGACAGGCGACAATATCTTCGCCTCGCCTCTTGTGGGCCTTGCGCAGACGATCGTCGGGAACCTCTTCCTTATTTTAATCGTGTTCTATATTGCGACGCTCGATCTGGCGGAGTGGAGACGGTATCCGCGCGCCGCCGGCATTCGAGCGATAAGACGCCCGGACTACGGTGTCGACGCCCCTGGCGTGGTTCGCAACCTATTCCTGGCCGGGTTGATTGGCGTGTCGCTCTGGACTGTTGTCACGTTTCTGATCAAGGTCAATCGAGTCCAGATTCCTGGTTTGATACTCGTGCTCGCGGGCATGGCTTTCGGAGTCGCCGTTCTTTGCACCTTGATGGGCTTTTGGATGCTGTGGGAAAGCAAGGTAGGAAAATTACGCGATCGCGAACGCCTCCTGCGACGCATTGACTGGACCGGCCGCGAGCAGGTTCTCGACGTGGGTTGCGGGAGAGGCTTGCTTCTGCTGGGCGCGGCGAAGCGTCTCAAGAACGGAAAGGCCACGGGCATCGATATTTGGCAGGCTGAAGATCTCACCGGCAACCACTCGGATGCCACCATCGAGAACGCTCGCCGCGAAGGCGTGGACGACCGCGTCGAGGTTCGCACCGCCGATATGCGCCGGATGCCCTTCGCCGACAATACCTTCGACGTCGTGGTGTCGCGCGCGGCAATCCACAATATCTATTCACCCCGTGACCGCGAGAGCGCCATTCGCGAAATCGCCCGCGTGCTCAAGCCGGGAAGGCAGGCCATCATTGAAGACATCCGTCACCTTCACGAATATGCGCGGGTGTTCTCTCAAAGCGGTTGCACCGATCTGCGGCGGGCGGGTTCGATGGTTACCTATGTGTTCTCGCCGGCAGTGACATTCGGATCGCTCCGCCCAGCAACGCTTCTTGTGCGCAAGTCCGCCTGACGAGGATAATGGCGCCGATGCAACTGCTGCCAAACGACAAGGACATTGGGTGGGTGCCGTATGTCTGGCTCGTTTATCTTCTGGCATTGCCGATCAATGCCTACTTTCTCCGCACCTCGGCGTTGCAATGGGCCGCAATCGTTGTCAGCATGGCGGCTTTCCTGTTTCTCTATTTTCGGGCCTATTGGGTTGATGGGCGCCAGTTGCTGTGGGTCATCGGCCTGATTGCGGCGCTGGGTGTTGCCCTTGTCCCGATCAATCCGTCCGCGGGCGTTTATTTCATCTTTGCGGCTGCATTCGCCGGAAAAGTGGAACGCGCCGCAACGGGAGTGTGGGTCCTCGGGAGTGTGTTGGCGGTCCTCCTCGCAGAAATAACACTCCTCGGCTTCCTTCTTTACTTCGGGATCTACCTCGGCGCGCTCACGCTGGTCATCGGAACCGTCAACATGTACTACGGGCTACGGCACCGGGACAGAAAGAAACTCTGGCGGGCGCAGGAAGAGATCCAACATCTCGCTCAAATCGCAGAACGCGAACGAATTGCGCGCGACCTGCACGATGTGCTCGGGCACACGTTATCGGTGATTATCCTCAAGTCGGAATTGGCATCGAAGATTGCCGACGCAGATCCGGCCCGCGCCGTTCAGGAGATCAGAGACGTCGAACGCATCTCGCGCGACGCGCTGGCTCAGGTGAGGGCAACCATTCAGGGTTATCATGCCCGCAGCCTGCAGGCGGAAGCGGAACAAGCGACCGTCGCCCTTGAAGCAGCTGGAGTGAAGGTTTGCTGCGAGTTTGCGCCCGCCGACATTCCTGCTGCACATGAGGGCGTCCTGGCGCTCGCCCTCAGAGAAGCCGTGACGAATGTGATTCGCCACGCAAAAGCGACGTCGTGCACTCTGAGCCTACAGTCCGTGCCGGGAGGTTGCCAGTTGGAAATTCGAGACGATGGTTGCGGCCGACTTTCTCCCGAGGGCAGCGGCTTATCCGGGATGCGACAGCGCGTCGAGGCCCTTGGCGGCAAATTGCAGCGCGACGTTGCCGCAGGAACGCGGCTCCTCATCACTCTCCCGGAGGTGTTGCGATGACCATCCGCGTTGTAATTGCCGAAGACCAAAGCATGGTGCTGGGCGCCCTCTCCGCGCTGCTGGAAATCGAACGCGACATCAAGGTGGTCGGCTGCGCTTTAAACGGAAAGGAAGCCCTCGAACTCACGTTGAAGCAAAACCCGGATGTTCTGATCTCAGACATTGAGATGCCGCAGATGAGCGGGCTGGAAGTGGCTGCAGAGCTGAAGCAACGGGGATCAAAATCGCACGTGATCATTCTCACCACGTTTGCCCGCCCCGGCTATCTGCGGCGGGCACTGCAGGCCGGGGCTACGGGCTATCTCCTTAAAGACTCTCCGGCAGCCACGCTCGCCGAAGCCGTGCGTCGTGTCCACACCGGGTGCCGCGTCATCGATCCAGACCTTGCCGCTGGAGCATGGACCGAAGACGATCCTCTGACCGATCGCGAACGCCAGGTATTGCGGCTGGCTGCGGAAGGCGCCACCGGTGGAAACATCGCCACGCAACTGCACCTCTCGGAAGGAACGGTCCGCAATTACCTTTCAGAAGCCATTAGCAAGCTGGGGGCCGCCAATCGCGTAGAGGCGGCGCGCATCGCCCGGGGAAAGGGCTGGCTCTGACGTTCTCCGTGGGCATGTTCCCCGAAACTTTCCGACACGCGCATCGCAGGGCAACCTCGGTCTCCTTCTACGCCGCTCGTCTCTCCGCCAGGTGAAGCACCTGGTTCAGTTGCCGCTCAACCTTCGGAGTAAAGCGGAAATCCGCAAAGATTCCGCCGCTGCCGCCGATCATTCCGTAGAGCATCCATCCAATGCCGTTCCAGATCGGGATCGATGAGACCCAAGCCCACTGATTGAGTGCGGACATGTCCACGTACAACAGCAGCGCGACACCTATGGCCCAACCCAGAATGAATCCGGCGGCCATTCCAATCTTGATTGAATAATTGCATTCCTCGTCTGAGTATTGCCGTTCCTCGTTCGTGGTGTTCATAAAAATCCTCCGCGCCTGAATGCGCATTCGAAGCACCACCGATTCACCCAAGGAGAATGATGGAGTTACGGATCGTCCCGATAACGTGCTCAAACAATCTGGCAAGCAGGGGATTCGAGGGCTTCAGGGTGCGGACAAACTGGCGAAAACGATGTCCCCACCCTTCCAATCAGTGAATTTTTTTCACGGACGCAACGCGAACGATCCGGGTGGAGTTCAGGTAGGCAATGAGATCGGCCATTTCACGGCCTTTAAACTCCGGCCAGGCGATGCCCTGCTGCTTCATGATGCGCGTCATTGAAGTTCCGTGCTGCCACGCCGCGGCCGTTAGTGTCGCAGGCGAGAACGCTTCCACGGACTTTGACAGATCCGGCGCCCCTGTTGCATTTCGCTGAGTCTGATGACACGTCGCACAGCTCTTGGATTCAAAGACCTTCTTGCCATGATCCACATCGCCAGGTTCGAAAAAGTAGCGTTGCGCAAACAAATACGCGATGAGGTCGGGCATCTGGCCCGGTTTGATTTTCGGAGTCGAGCCACCTTGCCGCCGCATTGCCGGCACGTGGTTCCACATAGCAGCAATGTACCCGGTGACGGACGACGGGCCTTTCCGCGAAAGCAGGTCCACCTTGGATTTCTCCCTGTGACCCAGAGAATGGCAGTTGGCGCACGAATCTTCAAAGACGGCCTGGCCCAGTTCAGGTTCGCCGATCGTGAACGAATAGGCCTCCCCCTGAGTTCCTGCCCTCGTGCTGAGGAACTGGACGAGATCCACCACGTCCTGATCCGAGAGGATGGGCCACCGAATGCCACGGTTCGAGGTCGCCGAATCCATCTCCGTGGCATGGTTCCACATCCTCTCGGCCCAAATGCTGGGATCCTTCAAGTCCATCCAGGTATCGACGAAGGATGTCCGGGCTCGCGTGTCAAGGACTTCGCTATGACAGGTCGAACACTGCTTTTCAACAAAGACGGTTCCGCCGCGAGCAGCGTTTCCGCGAGGGGAGAAATAAAGCGTCGCATAGAAGTATGTGAAAAGGTCGGCAGCGTCCGTCGGCTTGAGGGCCGGTGGCGGCGTGTTCGACGCTCCGAGTTCTGCAAGCATCGCGGGCATGTGGTTCCAGAGCGATGTTGCAAACAACGCAGGCGTCCCGGCTGTCTTCGACGGAATGGCCAGGTCCGGACCACGGGTACCGCCCTTTCCGTTCAATGCATGACAGTTCAAGCATCCATTAGTCGTGAGGACACGCTCACCTCGCACAACGCTTCCCGGCAATGCCGTCAGTTGCGGTGCCCCGGCCGAAGCGGCACCGAGCAACGCCACGGAAAGAATCAGAGCCAGAATAGAGAGCAGACCTGTTTTTCTCATGATTGTCGAATGACCTCAACCGTGCAGTGCGCGTGCGCCACTACGGCGGTCGAGACGCTGCCCAGTAAAAAACGATCCAAAGCATTCAATCCACGTGCGCCGACGAACACGGTGTCGGCTCGCCACCGATTTGCTTCTGCGAGGACTTCGCCACGAGGATGGCCTTCGAGAACTGCCGCGCTTACATCGAGCCCTCTGATTTGCAGACGCTCGGCGCATTCGTCAGCAACGCTTCGCAGCCGGGCCTGTTCGCGCGCATCGGCAGCGCCGGCGACCTCGAAAGCTTCGTCCGAAGCGTACGCGTTTCCTTCAAGCGCAGGCACGAGTACGGGCACTCGAGACATCAGGGTCTCGGCAATCGATACAACGCGCGCCTGCGTACCTTCGGGCCAGGACCGTCGGGCAACGGCATCAACCACGGCCATCGCTTCCGCAGAACCGTCGTTGGCGATCAGGAGACGCAGGGGATCGTTGGCCATACGCAGGCCGCGCACCACACGCACAGAACAAGGAACGTGATGGACGACGTCCAGCGAAACGCTCCCCAGAAGCAAGCGGCCAACCGCAGAGCGTCCATGAGATCCCATCACAACAAGATCCGGGCTCCATCGAAGAATCGTTTTTCGAAGAATGTTTGCCGGATCTCCCCAAAGCGCCTCGCTCGACACCTTCCATGCCGGGAATTGAAACTGCACGTGGGCGCGAGCCCGCTCGGCGAGAAGTTCGGTTTCCTTCATGCAGGCGTTCCACGGGCTCGGGAAAGGGCCCTCTTCGAACGCGGCATGCTTTGCGGGAGGCCATCCCGCGTGCGCGACAGATACAACCAAGACGTCGTCTTCCCGCGGCAGCCCCGCATAACGCAAGTCCTCAACTGCTGCATCGGCACATGCCGAACCGTCATAAGCAATGAGAATCTTCATACGTTACCTCCCGCTACCCCCGTGCACTTGAAGGTCCGCTGGCCTGCCGCGGAATCGACTCGAAATGAGCGCGCTCTGAGAACTCGGCAAGCTACTTTTGACACAGAGTCGATGGTCCGGCCGATTGGTGAGGACAGAGTGTCCCGTTGTGACCTGAAACGTGAAGGAAGGATTGTCAGACTGACAGAAATGAGTGTCGTCAGGTCAGCGGGATTCCGTTTTCCGCGGTCGTACGGGCAGTGACCCCACAGCGGTACAGGGCAACGGGGTCATTGTCATTGCTGGTCGATTTGATGATTACCTGAGCTGCAGCCTGGTCCGCACCCATCGCGACGACTAGAGCAGCAATACCGATGATCCAAATGGCGCGTCTCATATGCCTGGCTCCCGTCGCGGACCAAACTCTCGCGTAATTTGGTTTGCAATTGCCCCGCCAATCTCACGCAGCCTCAAAACTGTGCAAGGGCTTTGGAATGGATAGTGCAGTAATGCCTTCGTTGGAAGGCCGATATGAAAGTTCACACATTCGTTCTCATAGCGTCAGTAGCTTTGATACTCGGTGTTTCGGCGATACGAAGTCCCGCAAACAATGTCGGTACCGTCACGTTCGACGTCGCCGTTACCGACAAGGACGGCAATCCGGTCGTGGGATTGCAGAAAACCAATTTCAAGGTTTTCGAAGACAACGTCGAACAAACGATCACGAGCTTATTTATTAATTAGGGACAGAGAGCAATTTCTCGCGAAATTGCTCTCGAATGAATTAGGCAGCCCGGCGGATCACCGTTTTGCGGGACTCCATTGCAGGCGATTTTGGAAAAAGAACGATTCGATAGGCAATCCAAAGATATCCAACTCCGGTTGCAGCCACGATCGACCAACCCAGGTAACTCCAGAATATTTGCATTGCAGAAGACCTCCGCACGGAGCTGTTGCAGTTTCCCTGCCAACTGGGCGCGTCGGAGCAGGATGGACTGCAAGCGATTCCTATGTCGCCGGTGTTCGTCGATCACAATCCATGCTCTGACAATCTTCACGCGTCTTTGGTGCGAATCGGCAGAATCCTGTCACTTTGTCTGGCAGTTCTTCAGCCCGTAATTCTTTCGTATTCACCTGCAAACACTTAACGTTTGGTGCTCCGAATGCACCATACATCACGGTTGAGATTAGCGGCTGCGCGCGAGCGGAGCGAATGTGAGCCCGATAGGGCGAAACCATCAAGTAATGCAAGCCGAGAGGGCGCAGCCGTTAGGAAAAGGGAGGTTGTTATGACACTTCATAAACTGAACCCCTTGTTCGCTGCAGAGTTTGCGGCCGGGGAATGGGCTCCGGCTGTAGACATTATCGAGAATGATCACGGGATTGTGCTGAAGGCCGAGCTGCCGGGTATCGACCCGAAAGACATTGGGGTGACGGTAGACAACAACGTCCTCACTCTGAAAGGCGAACGGCATGTTGAAAAGGAAGCGAAGAAAGAAAACTTCCATCGCATGGAACGCGCTTACGGAGTCTTCGCTCGTTCCTTCGCATTGCCGGAGCACGTGGATGCCGCCAAGGTCACGGCAGATTTCAAGGATGGGCTGCTGACGGTCACGCTCCCCAGGAGCGACGCTGCGAAGTCGCGATCGATTGAGATCAAGGCCGCATAGAAACGAAAGTAGGAGCCCATGCCACCTGAGCATTATAGACGGTCCGTTTGATCGAGGTGTTCCTCCTAGTACAACCCTCGTAGTCACGATGACGTGCTCGGGCGGGCCACCCCTCCTCTTGAGGAGGGGTGGCGAGCGCAGCGAGCCGGGGTGGTCAGGCATCGAACCAGCTTTCGGCCTGCCTGACCACCCCGGCCTTCGGCCACCCCTCCTCTTGAGGAGGGGACGCCCGCCCGAGCACGTCATCGTGACTACGAGGGTTGTACTATCTCTCATAAGTACCCTTTCTCCGCGAGCACCTGCACGATTCGTCGTGCACCCTCATCCGCATCCTCGCGATCGCCGTGCACGACAACTTCAGGATTCTCCGGCGGCTCATATGCTGCACCCAGGCCCGGCACATGATCTGCCTGTCCCTCCCGGGCTTGCCGATAAATGCCTTTGGGATCGCGCTGGATGCACACTTCAAGCGGAGTATCGACATAGACCTCGATAAAACGTGGAATCGCGTGGCGCGCCCGATCGCGATAGGATCGCAGATTCGCTGTCGCATCGAAGATCACGGGAATTCCCTTCTCGGTTAGAACCTGGCCAATGAAAGCGATCGCGCGGTAAAAATAGTCCCGATCCCGTTTGTCATATGTGGACTCACCTGCGGACTCGCGAGAGAACACTTTTCGGAGCGTATCCGATTCCAGAATAGACGGTTCGACAGCCATTCCGCGTAGCTGCCGGGTCAGGGCCGCCGCCACGACCGATTTGCCCGAAGCCGGAAGGCCCGTAATCCAAAGCGCAAATGCAGGACCGCGATTACCGCTCACAGTATTGATTCACCCGTGAAGGATCGAAAGTATCAGCCTCGAGTACAGAGTGCATGAACGTGAAAAGTTTGCGGCGCACACTTCCGTCGAGATGCGGATACCAGACGGGATGCGCCATGACCAGGCAGCGGAAGACAAAAAACGGTGCCGCCACGTGCAACATTTCCGCGTCACTGGACTTCGCAAGATAGCGCTCCCAGAATCTCCGAAATAACGACTCAAAGTTTCCATCGAGTCTGCCGGATCGCTGCAGCGAAAAAAAGACGTAGTTCATCGTGAGGCACGCGACGTCGTCAGCCGGCTCCCCCCATTCGCCCCGCGAACGATCGAGCACGCCAAAGTCTGTTCCTTCACGAAACAGAATGTTCCAGGGATGAAAATCACCGTGTACCTGCCGCAATCGATGAACACGGTCCTTCAGGCGCCATCGCCAATCGACGCAGGAACGCTCGATCCGGTGAAGCGCATCCCGATCGATGCTGCTGTCTCCTGGGGGATAGCTATCGATAAGGCCCATGATGCACTCGGAATGTCCGACCAGTTCCCGTATCCGCCGGACATAGAGTCCGGGTTCGCCGCCGCGGACGCTGTGAATCTCAACCAGGTAGTCACACAACGCGTCGGATCGCTCGACATCGAGCGGCGCAAGGCGCGCATCGTCTCGCATTCTGAAGAATTCCTCGGCGTGGCAATGGCCCTCGGCGTAATCCGTCAACATGAAGAACTCTTCGACGTCGCCAAGGGAAACAGCGCTGGCGTTCCGCCGCATTGCGGCGACATCAATGGATCTGACGTGCTTCGGAAGAAGGTTGAAACTCGCGTGGTCCCAGAGTAGCGCCTGTGCGCGATCGGCCATATGCTCGTGACCGAAAGGGCCTGGCTTTACGGTATGCAGCACCGCGCTCTTGCGCGCTCCGTCTGACAGGTAGTTGATGAGGAGCGGCTTGCCGTAGCCGTAACTCTTGATCTCCTCGTCATTCGACTCGCCGAGCACCTTCAAATCAAGAATGTGGACCGATGGGCCCAGCGTCGATTTCAAATAGCGCTCAATCTCAGCCCTTTGGAACTCGGCCATGCCTGCTCCTTTGCAGCGCCCTCTTTCGTTTCAATGGCGCAGGTGGAATCAGGAGAACGGGGCAGCTGGTTGAAACAGCGCGTACGACGCGTTCAGCAGTGCTGCCGATCAATGCGCGTTCAACAAGAGTCTTCCCATGAATATTCATGACCAGCAGGTCGAACTTGCCGTGTTTCAAGATCCGGGGAATGACCCTGAAGGGAGATCCCGTCGTGACCTGGACATCGACGTCATGCGGATTGATCCCGGCCTTCGGAACAAGCGCCTTAAGCTTCTCCTCAACACCTCTCAACAGCGGTTCGCGATACTTGCCGCTCAGGTCCGCGGCAACATCGTCGACGACATGAAGCAAGGTAACTCTCGAACCGTGCTCCCTGGCTATCGAGAAGGCGTTACCCAAGGCGACGGAGGTGCCGTCTGAGAAATCTGTTGTTACCAGAAGGCGATGAAAGTCGAACGAAGGAACAGGACGTGTGCCGTGGGGACCGATGACAAGGAGAGGAACCGGGCAATACCGTATCATCCTCTCTGTCACGGATCCGATGATCAGGCGCTCGAATCCGCGCCGGCCGTGCGTGCCCATAATCACCAGATCCGGGCCTCGCGTCTCAATGGCACGGCGAATCTGCAGGTCGATATCTCCAACCTTGACTTCGGTCGTGATGGAGGCGTTCGCTGCCTCGGCCTGCAACTTCAGTTTCTGGAGCCGGCCCCTGGAGTCCTTCTCAAGGTCCGATGTCATCTCTGCTGCGCTGAACGTGGCGCCATACGCAGCAGTAATGATCGGAGGGATGGCATGCAAAACGTGGATTGAGGCTTTGTACTTCAAAGCCAGGCCCAGCGCACACTGGAAGGCACGTATGGACGTTGGAAAGAAATCCAGCGGGCACAGAATCTTTCGGAATCGAAACACCGATCTCCTCATCTATCCAGCCTAAACCGCAACCATTACAAAACCAAAGAAGAGAAGACCGTGGATAAGCCAGCCCAGAAGACAAACTGCAAGTGCGCTGCCCGTGTTCGTGTAGTCCAGCGCTTGACGAACCGCGACCACGAAGCTGAAGAGCATCCAGACGGTTGCTCCGAGGAAAATCGCCCAGCCGACGACCGGAATGACTCCGAAAACACGAAGAATGCCGGGTGCCGCGGAGAATCCTGTGGTTCGCAGAAGCTGCCCGAAGTCGGCATGAGTCGATTTCCCTGGCAAAAGGTGCGTCCCAATCAGGAGAGTCAGGAGCACCCAAATGACCCAACTTGTAAGAGCAACCACGACAAGGGAGACCATGCTTCCCAGGCTCGTTGTTCTCGCGCCCAAAGCGGCGGCAATACTCGACAGGACAACAATGCCGATGGCCTGTACGTTGGCGTGGGTGTCGGCCTCAACCTCTTCGTAACTATCCGCATTCAGCCACGCGCTGCCAAGCAGCCGATTCGCTAACGTGCTCATAATAGGGCCCTCCGGTGCCCACTGGCTAATATGCAAGCGGATAGCCAAGAGCCATAGGCGGGAACATACTGGTATCAGGGCCGTTCTGGAGGTTAGACTTCGGGAAGAACGAGGAGTTCGTGACAATTCGACAAAACCCGCGTGTGAGTGCCGAATAGTCGTGACATCGCATCCTCAGAATTCCAATATCCCCGTGTCCCGGTGACCATTCGACTGGGTTTTGTTTAGAAGAATCCGATCGCCCGGCCCGCGAATCCGACGCTAAGCCATAAACCGATTCCGGCGATCGCGGTCGCTTTGCTGAAAAATGGCGCAATGCGGCCCTCCCCCATCAGCGCGACTTTTCGTCCAAAGGTGTAGTGGAAGACAATGGCGACGGCCAACAAGACAATCTTGATCTTGAACGGCTCGCTGTAGAAACTCTTCACGGCTTCGGCGGTAAAGAGGAGCGCACCGGAAGTCAAGATTACGATCAGGCTGCACAACGTCCACGGCGCGAGTTCCCTCGCCAGCCGCTGGATCGACATGTTGCGCAACATCACACCCAGCAGGCGCAGATTCAAAACCAGCACAGCGCCAAACAATAGAGCGAGCGCAACAATATGAACGGCCTCGATCGCGGGGAACAGCCAGTTGGAGTCATTGATGACTTTGCTGAGTCGCGTGTCGCCAACCCACTTAAAGAAGGGAAACAAGAAATTCATTCGATGACGCCTTTCTTATTTAGAAGCTGTAAGCCATTGTCCGGCCCGTCACGATCACAGCCGTCCAGAAGATCAGAGATAGAAGACCGGACAGTCGCGCCGACCTTGGGGGAATACGATCGCTGTCCCACGCAGCAACGCCGGGATGCGTCACAAATTCGAAATACGCAGCGTTTACGCCGGCCAGCACAATGAGTCCGAGCTTGATCCAGAAATGGACGCTTTCGTATGCCGTCTTCGCCTCGGCCCAGAACAATAGGAATCCTGTCGCGAAGACCAAACTGAATCCGACAATGGCGACGGGCATGACCTGCTTCCAAACCCTCGAGACCGGAACATCGCGAAACGCGAGGCCGAGCAGCCGAAGATCAAACCAGCAAAGAACTCCAACCGAAAGCGCGATTCCCATCAGGTGAAGGCCTTCAATGATTGGAAAAGCCAAATTCGATTCCAGAATTCCAGAACCGATGCGGCTGTCCGCCACCCACGCGCAAAACTCGCGTATCGGCGCGAAGGGGCTTCCCGTCTTGTGAGGCAACACTGCCGCCAGAACCCAAACGGCGGCGCCTATCGATACGGAGATAAGGAACCCGGCAAGCAGGCCTCGCCAAACCTTCGTGACGACCTCCTCGCGGCCTGGCCGCACTTCCATGCGTACGAATTCAACAGACATGATCGCTTTCCCCTTCTCTACGCAAACCACGGCGCTGCTTTCTCGAGCACCATCGTGGCGGCGACTGTGTTGGAAATCGGAACGTGATAATTTCGATATTCTCGACCACACTGCCGGTGAGAGCCTCGGCAGGTCGTCACCCTTCATCGCAGGCCGCCATCGAACACAACGTGCCGGGTGATCGAAGTCCTCCGTTCCCCTTCTCGCATGCTGAGTGCCACTCAGATCTCCTCATGTTTTCAGTGAATTCAAAAGAGGCGCTATCACGCGTCACAGACATTGCGGCATGAATCTCCGATTCACAATCGATGGACGTGCCATGCTGTCAATTCAGCGTGCATCGTTGCGTTTGGTTGTCTGCATGCAAGTGGAGGGTGAGACCAAAACGGTCGGAGTTCGGAGTCACGTCGAGCGGATAGCCAACGAAGGCAGCCGTCCGAGGATGGCAGGAAATGTTGCAAGGTTAGGAGAAAGCCATGACACGCATATCGAACGTTCTCATACCCATAGATTTCTCGAATGCGTCGCGTAAGGCGATGCACTACGCGACGCATCTGGCGCTCAAGTTCGGCGCCAAGTTGACGGCCGCTCACATCATTCCTTCGTTCCCGGCCTTTAGCTACGCTTTCCCAGGCGATACCGAGGAATTCGAAAGAAAGGCCTTTCTCGAAACAAGAAGACTCCTGCCCGCAGAGATTCCTGAAGCATATCGAGACCAGCTCAACGCGCAGACTATCGTCAAATGCGGGGATGTTCGGGACGAGCTGCTCGGCATCGTCGCGGCTGAGAACGTGGATATGATCGTGATGGGCACTCATGGCCGCCGCAATCTGGAACGATTCTTTCTGGGATCGACCACAGAGGCTCTGCTCCGCCGCGTGCCGGTTCCGATTCTTACGGTATCGGAGCGCGGCACCGAGCAGAAGACAGAACTACCGTTTGACGTGCCGTTCCGCAGAATCCTGTACGCCACCGACCTACCCGAAGGCAATCTGCCCGGACTGCATTACTGTGCGGATCTTGCGCGGATACTGGGCGCACATTTGACTCTGCTTCACGTGATGGCTCCCCGGGACGCTACTTCTTTCCTGGATGATTCCGAACTCCACGCACGTCGCATGGGCGAGCTGCACAAGGCGATCGAACGGGAACATGGCGGGGATCTGAGCGTTGCAACCGAAGTGGTTCAAGGCACGCCGCATCATGAGATCCTCAAGTTCGCAGAAACAACGAATGCCGACTTGATCGTCATTAACCTCCACAGCAAGGGACTCCTTGAACGAGCATTGCTGGGGTCGACGGCCGAAAGGGTCATCCGGTCCGCACAAATTCCCGTGTTGGCGATTCCAGGACCGGCGGCAACAGGCGCGGCACCCGTGGAGGCAGTGTTTCTTATTTGAGGCGGGAATAAGACATTGGGACCTCGAGGCTCCCCCCGGTAGAAGTGTTGAGGGAAATATTTTCTGGCGGATGTCCGCTCTCAAGTCAGGCCATTAAAATACTTGACGCATCCTCACCCCGAAAGGGGCGAAGCCGGGGGTAAGCGCGAAAAGTGCGCACCCCCCGGTCAAGAGACATTCCTGTCGTGGCCTTTCGCTCGCGATCCCAGATTCTCATGCCGCCTGGATATCGACCCTTCGAGCCTTCCCCTCAGCGGCGCTTTAATCGCACAGGTGTTCAACAACTTCGAAAAGGACGTCTCGGGTCCGCGAAGAACGATTTCGCGGCCTCACCCCTATCCACGCGGCTTCGCCATCATGTCGCGAACTTTGGCTCCAAGCGAAGCTGCGTCGAATGGCTTGGGAATAAGACACACGCTTCCATCGAGAAGGCCCTGGTGGAGGAGCGCGTTGTCTGTGTACCCCGACATATAGAGGACCTTCAGGTTGGGACGCCTCTCGACCAACAGACGGCAGAGACCAACGCCATCCGCTTTGGGTAGGACGACGTCTGTAAGAAGAAGGTCGATCGGTCGTCTCTCGTTTTCCGCGATAACAAGGGCCTCCTCCGCGTTAGCTGCCACCAGGACCCGGTAACCCAGCTTTTCAAGCATGGCGCACGTGACTGCGCGGACGGCATCGTCATCTTCTGTGAGCAAAATCGTGCCGGTGCCTTGCATCGGCGCGGATTCGGAAACGGCCAGAGGTTTCTGGCCTTCTGCGTGTAGAGAAGGGAAATAGATCTTGAACGTCGTACCGTGCCCGGGCTCGCTGGAGACCGATACGGTCCCCTTGGCCTGGTGGACGATGCCGTACACCGTGGATAGTCCCAGGCCAGTGCCCTTGCCTGGTTCCTTCGTTGTAAAAAAGGGTTCGAAGACTCGTGACCGGGTCTCTGCGTCCATGCCGACTCCGTTGTCAGTAACCGCCATCATGACATACGCCCCACTCCTGCGGTCGTCATGGTCATTGAATTTTTCGCCTTCGAGACTGACGTTCGCTGTTTCAATCCTCACCGTCCCGCCCCTGGGCAAAGCGTCACGGCTGTTTACAACGAGGTTCATGATGACCTGCTCGACCTGGCCACGATCCACTCTGATGCTGCCCAGGTCGGGCTGCAAAGTCGTCACGAGTTGGATGTTTTCGCCAATCAGATGGTGCAGCATTTTCTGAGTCTCACGGATCGCGGTATTCAGATCGATCACGACCGGTTGAGTCACCTGCTTTCGGCTGAAGATGAGGAGCTGCCGAGTCAGTGCCGCCGCGCGGGAGCCTGAATTCTTGATCCCCTCGATATCTCGTCGCGCGGGATCGTCGGAGCGAAGTTTGGCAAGGGCAAGGTCGCTGTAGCCGCTGACAACGGTGAGCATGTTGTTGAAGTCGTGGGCTATACCGCCCGCCAAAAGCCCGATCGCTTCCATTTTCTGCGCCTGCCGGAGCTGCGCTTCGAGCAACTTTCGCTCTGTGATGTCTATGTTTACGCCCCGGAGGCCGATGGGCTGCCCCTGATCATCTTTGATGACGGTGGTTTGCGCTTCCACCCAGACCCGATGGCCATCCTTGTGGAGCCAGCGGAACTCGGCTCTGCTGTTCTCTCCCAGAGCAAATGCCCGGGCCGCCTGCTCGGCCACGATTGCCTTGTCTTCGGGCGCGACAATCGTCAACCAGAAGGTCGGCGTCGAAAGCCACTCTTCGACCCTGTAGCCAAGAAGCATCTCCGCGTACTCGCTGACGTACTCGATGCGTTGGCCGGCTTCATCGGGTTTGCCGGAGGCTTCCCAAACCACGGCGGGAATATTTCGGAGAATGCTTTCAAGCTGATCCTCTTGCCGGACAACTTCCGCTGCCAGACGGATTCTCTCCTGGTCCAATCGATTGTGCTCTGCTTGCGTTTGCTTCAGCTGCGTGACCTCGAAGACGGTCACAGCAATGGCCGCGGATTCCCCCGTTGAATCACGCATCGGAACGACGTCAATAACCCAGTCGCGGGTGCAGCCGCTGTCGGCGAGCATTTCGCCGGATACTTCTGTCCGACGCAGTGGCCTGCCTGTTTCCAAAGCCAGCGCATAGAAAGGAGCGAACACCTTTGCCAGGTTCGGCAGGACCTCATGGAAGCTCCTTCCAATATGGTCGGACACGGGCAGGCCATTCATTTCCGCCAATGTGTGATTGATGTAAAGGTATCGCAGATCCTTGTCGTAAAGGGCGAAGCCAAAGATTGCATTATCGAAGAGAGAAGGAATCAAGCTTTCCTTCAGCGGCCATCCTTCCAGAAACCTCGTGTTGTCTTCCATGACGTGAGTCGCGTCCATGCATCACCTCGCCCCTTTCTTTGCACGAGGTGTGCCACCGTCATAAGTTCAAGAGAAAGAAGGGGCGAGGAGTTGAAAGCGTCAAAGCAAAGTCTTCAAAGAATGACAAACTGTCTCAAGTCGCCCAAATCTCGAAGAAGGACGTTGAAGTTTTGTCGATTTCGGATAGGAGAGCCGGAGAATCTGTCCAGAAGGAGGTCTGCGCCAATGTCATCGTGCGTCCTCGCGATCTCGAAAGAGCTGGAGCCCAGAGGGATGCCATGATGTCAGAGTCCAGGGCGGCGCTTTTATTCGGCATTCCGTTTGCCTGAGTTCAACGTACACGAGCCATAAAGGAGGTCACCTTATGTTCAAGCGGATCCTGGTTCCCGTCGATCTTACGGAAAGATCGGTGCCCGCTGTCGATGCGGCTTTCAGTCTCGCTCAACAGATGGGCGCGGAAGTGATCCTGTTGCACGTCATCGAGACCATCGAGCACGTTCAGATCGAAGAGATGAAGCCCTTCTACGAACGTCTGGCGATAAGCGCTCGGAAGGGATTACAGGAGTTTTCCGATCGATTCGAGGCAGAAGATCTTCCGGTCGATCGGGCACTCATCTACGGGCATCGAACAGACGATATTATCGAGTTCGCAATCCAGAGACAGGCGGACCTGATCATCATGGCGTCGCATCGAATCGATCCTGCCAGGCCGGGTGGACACGCATGGAGCAGCATCAGCTATTCGGTCGCGATCCTTTCCCCTTGTCCCGTGTTGCTGGTGAAGTGAGAAGTGACGGAGACGCTTCTCAACCTGGCGTTCGCCTTGGCCGCTGGCTTGATCGTCGGCATGGAGCGCGGCTGGCAGGAACGGTCTGCCAGTGAAGGAAGCCGGGTTGCCGGAATCCGAACTTTCGGTCTGATCGGCCTGATGGGCGGCCTGTGGGAAATCCTCGGGAGCGGCGAAAACAGCATTCTTTTCGGCTTGGCTTATCTGGCTTTCGCACTCGTGATGGTGATCGCTCATTTCGCCGAGTCTCGCGTGAGCCATGACTTTGGGATAACAACCGTCGTCGCCGCGATGATTACGTTTCTTCTGGGAGCGCTGTCGGTTCGGGGCGAACGCGTGATCGCAGCCGTCGGTGCCGTGGTTGTGGCGGCGCTGCTGAACTTGAAACCAGTCCTGCACCGTTACCTGGAGCGCATCGAAGCGGCGGAAATTCAGGCAGCGCTCAAACTCCTGTTGATCTCTGTGGTCGTTCTTCCGATCCTGCCACGCAAAGGATATGGTCCATGGAGCGCGCTCAATCCCTACGAAATCTGGTGGATCGTAGTCCTCATCGCCGCGCTTTCGTTCGCCGCGTACGTGGCTGTCAAGGTGGCGGGGCCCGAGCGTGGAATCCTTCTGACGGGACTGCTGGGAGGATTGGTCTCATCCACGGGAGTCGCCATTCAACTTTCGCGTCTTTCAAGAAACGTTTCGCAGAAAGGGCTGCCGGCAGCGGGAATCCTTGTTGCATCCGCGATCATGTTCCTGAGGATTCTACTCATCGTCACGATCATTAATCGAGACTTGGCCGCGGTGCTGTGGCTTCCCTGCCTGGCCATGGCAGTGCCTTTGTTCCTTGCCGCCTTGCTTTTCGGTCGGGACAAGTCCGGCGTGCCGCCAGATTCCTTCAAGCTGCGCAATCCGGTCGAAATCGGTCAGGCTATTCAATTCGGAATTGTCCTTACAGGAATCCTGTTAGTCAGCAAGGCGATGCAGCAATGGTGGGGAAGTACCGGACTCTATTTGGTTGCCGCGGCTGCCGGGACCGCGGACGTAGACGCCATCACCATCTCGCTATCACGCACAGTCCAGGGGGAATCTGCCTGGCAGCCCGTCTCACAGGCCGTGATGCTCGCAGCCATGACGAATACCCTTACCAAGGGAGTGCTTTGTACTGTCATCGGCGGGAAGAAACTGGGATTCAAAATTCTGCTTCCAGTCGCTCTCGCGCTGCTCTCGGGAGGGCTTGTTCTCTGGCTACTGTAGAACCGAAAGGTCCGCTACAAGCGGCAAATGGTCGGAAGCCACAAGAGCGGCTCGGCTCTTGTGACGGTAGAGGCGCTTCAGGTAGAGAGACCGTTCGAAGTAAATATTATCCAGCCGAAACATGGGGAACGCGCCCGGAAACGTGCGGGCCCGCCTGAGATTACGGCGAACGTTCGCCTTGGCGAGATGCCGTGTCAGCGTGGAAGTCACGGAACCGCGCAACCATTCATTGAAGTCACCGAGCACGATTCTCGGACCGCACAACTCCCGGTGCGTCACGATTTCTTCGTTGACGAGCCGGTGAGCCTGCCTGCGTTGTTCGAAGAATCGCGTACCGAAGTGGACGTTGAAGATGTGAAGCGTGCTGCCGGCGAATTGAACGTCTGTTCTCAGGCAACCCCGGGGCTCCCGGCCGCCGGCGCTGATGTCGTAATTCCAATGACTCTCGATTGGAAGGCGCGTCAGCACGACATTGCCGTAACGTCCGCCTTTGTGAAGCCGGTTCTCGCCAAAAGCGAAATGGAATCCGAGTTCGCCGGCGACAAACCGCGCCTGGTCCTCTTCGGGCGAACCCCCTTCCAGGCTCACCACTTCCTGAAGGGCGATGATGTCGGCATCAAACTCGCGCAAAACACTGACAATGCGGTCCGGCCGGACGCGCCGATCCATGCCACGGCATTTGTGAATGTTGTAGGTAGCAATTCGGAGAACAGAGCGGGACTTGACCATATTTGAACAACAGCCAGCCAGGTTGCCGACTGCTCGAAATCGTATCATGAGGGCGAAGAAATTAGCCACGGACAACACGGACAAGACCAGCTCTATAAAGATGAATATCAATCAGCGATGCACGCGCCTGACTTTGGCATGTGAGATGCACCTTGTACTGTTGTGGACATGAAGTGACGGAGGTGGTTATGTACGCTACAGATGCTGAAGAGCTAATTCAAATGGAGGCTGAACACATCGCGGAAAATCTCTGTGGTGCGAGCTATTTTGACTTATCTGCGGAACTGAAGATGAGTGTCCGTCTTCGGGCTATTGATTTACTGTGGCCGGCGGACGCCCGAGAAGGCTTCGTCGCAGCTGCCTAGAGGACTTACGTTACTGCAAAGACGTCTGGACCATCACGCCGCGATTCCATCTTCATTCGTCCCCTCGGTAAGAACCAATTCGCTTTCAAAGTCCCAACCGCAAAGATGTTGGCATTGTGGACACCTTGAGAATGTATCGCCAACCTCAAAAGTCGCCTGGACGTTGCAACATTCCGAGGAATAGATACCCGATTCTTCAACGGTTTCGGTCGTCTTCATTTCGACTGCCTTCATATCGACCTCCTGTTCTGTCTGAGCACAATGCTCTCCAAAGAGAATGGGTTCACGAAATACGCGGATTACTGCCTTTCGTGCGCCCGGTCGAAGGCAGGCACTACCTTAAATGCGAGAATCACAGCCAGCGCCACAGCAAAGCCGCACATGATGGAGGCAAGAGCGTTTCTCGTACTGGGGACTAAAATGTATAGAATGCCCACAGGCCCCATGAACGACAGGTAGCCGACAATCAGCCACCGTAGCGCCGTTCTCGATGTGGCTCGCCCCTTCAGGCTCGAGATCGCTTCGATCGATTCCCATATTCCCAGCAATAAAAATCCCAGGTAATAAAACCCGTAGAGCCGGTAGAGATCGTTCGATGTGTTGAAGATGACATAGTTGCCACCGCAGATTGCACCGGTGATGGCCTTGGGAACAACAATGAAGTAGAGGATGAACCCCGTGGCTGTGACATATCCGAGTTTCAGGAAGTGCGGCTTGTTGCTCACCAGCGAGACCAGATACAGGCCGGAAAGCGGCAGCAGCGTGATCGCCACAAATCCGATGCGGGACCAAAGAGCACTACCGCTCTCCCCCATACAGATTCGGTACTCCGCAAATTGGAAAGTGGCGAGCAGGATCAGGACGAGCCCGGCGACCTTTCCAAATCGAGTCGTATGATGACGAACGAACACGAAAACCGCGAGAAGGAGCTCAAGGACAAGAGTCGCAACCATCACCGCCGGAGAAAAACAGAAGAACGTGCGCCCGTCTTTCAGTGAGGGCCCGAGCACGGAATTGGACCGCGGATCGCGCGGCTCGGGCTGCATCAAGCGCTTCAGAATCGGACGTCCATGAGAGCCATCATAGCGGGTTTCCGCGACCCGCGTGCAGAACTCGTGGCGGACGCCGGACGATGGCTTGCGACACGATCTTTGTGGGAGCTCGGCGGATTGAGCGCGATGGCCTGCTGCTGGGCCGCGTTTCCAGCGCTGTGGTCACTCACGCGCACTGCTCGGCGGAAGTTGTGTCAGATAAGACGCGCAACAAGAACCAACGCGTCGTCGGTTCCGCGGGAATGGGTTTCCAGCAGGTGTTGCGCGATAGCGATGGCGGGGCGGCGCAGAATGTCGAGCTGGCCCTTCAACCCCGTCTTTGTTTCCAGACCGTCCGTGAACATCACGAGAACAGATCCGGGAAGGACGGAAACTTCTTCGACCCGGATCCGCCGCTTTGAAATATCACCATCGCCGACGATCAGCGACGTGGACGTAAAGAAATGCGAATCCCTGAAGTGATAAAGCTGCGCACGGACATCTCCGGCTAACACGCACTGAAGAGTGCGGGTCTCTTGCGTGAAGCGCACGATGCCGAGCACGCAGCCGCGCGTATCGGTCACACCGGTATTAACCGCAGACAGAATGTCCTCAAGCCGCAGATGTGAGCTTCGTGCGAGCACTTCGATGGCTCGATTCGAAGCTTCCCTGGCTTCCGGGCCATGCCCGAGGCCGTCGCAAACGGCAGCGACGAATCCCGACTCCGAACGGATGTAGACACTATCGTCGCCGCTGATAACTTCACCCGGATAAGGTTTGCCCGCAATCGCGATCTCACTCAAAGGCAGGGTCGGTGATTCAAACTTTCGAGCGATAACGCACACGCCTTCGGCGCTCCGCGTGTCGATTTCAACTTCATCGGCAAGTCTGAAAACTCCTTCAAGACCCGCGCCAAGACTGCCCCCTGAACGGATTCCCCCGTGGCCCGCAAGAATTGTCTTTCCGATAGCGGGGCCAAGGTCGGCAGCAATGACTTCCAGCCCCTTCACTCCCTTGCGTTCGATGGCCTTGACGCCGAAGTATCCCTGTTTGGCGTGGGCGAGCTGGTTGTGGGTTAGTTCACTGGCGATCAGAGCCAGACTCTCGACAAGAGCCGTGCCGGCGCTGATGGACGCGCCAGCTTCTCGAACGCGTTGACGCGCCGATGAAACGGAAGCTTCGTCGTAGATGGGAATGGGATTGAAATCGGACCCGAGCCAGCGCGCGACTAGAACTCTTTTTTCCATTTGCGAATCACGATGGTTGTCCCGCGTCCTGGTTCGGTGTCGACGCTGAATTCGTCAACCAGCCGCCGGGTTCCAGACAGGCCCAGTCCCAGCGAATTCGCCGTACTGTAGCCGCCCGCGAGCACTCGGGGTAGATCGGCAATTCCGGGGCCATGATCCACAAATACAACCTCCAACCCGATGCGGCTGCCTCCGCGCAGAACGACAACGCGGGCAACGCCGGACTTTGCATGGACCCACACGTTGCGGCTCAGCTCGCTGGTGGCCGTGGTCATCGCTGCGGATGCAAACTGATCGAATTTATGCTGTTTCGTCAGTTCCCGCACCAGTTGGCGGATGGCAATAATGTCTGCTTCCTTGTCGATGCGGATCTCCCAGGCCTCAGCATTGCCAGGTTCATCGGATGCAAGCAGTGTTTCCACAGACAGCCTTTCTACTCCGACTCCGGTTTCTGTAACCGTTCAGCTTGAAGTTCGAGTCCTTCCTGGAGAGAGAGCGCAGTACGGATTCCCGACATGAAATATCCCATGCGCACCAGAGTCGCAGCCACGGCAGGCCGCATACCGACAATGACTGTTTCCGTGCCCATTAGCTTCGCCATCTTGCCCGTATTCGCAAGGGTTCTGGCAACATAGCTATCGACGGTTTCGAGAGCAGAAATATCGATAATCAATCCGCTCGATCCGGTTTTTTCGATTTCCTCCAGAACGTCGTTCTGGAAGGCATCGACAACCGTGTCGTGGAGATCGACCTGGATCGTAGCCAGCAGAGTCGGGCCGATTTTCAGAATTGGAATGGTTCCGCTGGACATGTGTGTCAGTCCTCGTCCTCAGGGTCCCTCTTCTTTTTCGAAGCGATCTTCTTCCCAATGATGCTTAACGCCAGTTCGATGCCTTCGGAGAGCTTCGCCCGGGTGTCGACCCGCGTGAGTTCAACGCCAAGTTGAATGACCGTTCGGGCGACCGAAGCCGAGATACCCGTGAGAACCGTTTGTGCACCCAGCAACTGCACGGCCGCGGTGGTTTGAAGAATGTGGTCCGCGACCTTTGTATCCACGACCGGCACGCCGGCGATATCGATGATGATGACCCTGGCCTGCTGTTCGACCACCTGCACCAGAACGGTCTCCATGATTTGATTCGCTCGCTGCGTATCGACGGTGCCCACAATCGGCAGCAGAAGAATGCGATCGTAAACTTTGATTACCGGTGTCGATAGTTCCCGGATCGCCGCCTGATGCCGCGTCATCGTTTCCAGGTAGGCGGCGATATAGGTGTCAAACGCGAGCGCCATGTCGAAAAAGATGATCTTGCGGATCGTCTCCAGCGCCTTGATCGATTCCGCTTCGTTGCCTTTGAAGTGATCCAGCAATCGTTCATGAATCAGCGCCAGATACCGGCGATATGCGCCGAGATAGAGCTTTGGCGGCATGCCGATCCGCTCATGAGCGGCGCCCACACGCAGGCGGTCGCGAACATAATTCAGGTCGTACGTTCCGGAAAACAGGTGGAGAAAGTAGGCATTCTGCATCCGCTTGACGCGCGAGAGAGTCGCCTCATCGGGGAAAAACGCGCGGCTCTCGGGATGGTTCATGATCAATTCATAAAGGCCTTCCGTTATCTCCTGCGTGCAGCGGTTGGCAAAAGACTTGAGCTCTGTAAGGCGGCGGAAGTCTTCTTCGGTAAGTTCAAAGAAGTCGAACCTCCGCTTAACCTCCTCGTCGTCAAGCTTCAGAATCTTCATGTAATCCGGTTGGATTCCCAACTCCATGGCACCTCCCACACGCAGCCGAGTAGACACGTAGTAAAATGCTGACCAGGGGTGAATCTGGGCTTGGGGAAATTCGGGCGCCATTAATTTGGGGTCAGACTACTCGAACCCCAAATTCGCAGTACAGAATTTGGGGTTCGAGTAGTCTGACCCCAAATTAATGGCGCCCGAATTTCCCCAAAGCTCCCGATTTACCCCTGGTCAGCAATTCGAGACTTTGGGCAACGGAGTATAACACCGGCAGCGCTTCGGCCTTTCGCGGGCAGTCTGGTTAATACGTGGAGTTTTCAACACTAGTTCAATTCAGCAAGCTTGTCGCCGACTCGCCGAGTTCGGAGAGCGTGTCGTCTTTGCTCGCGGAAACTGTGGTCGATAAATGCGGCGCTTTTCATGCGCTGGTTTTGGGCACAGACGATACCGGCGATTTCAAGGTGCTATCGTCCTATGGCGGCTGCAAGCTCGATCTGTCCGTTTTGGATCTTAGCGGCGTCGCGTCGATGGCGGAACTACGGGACGCAGTAATGAAAATCTGCAGCGATCGAAGTTACAGCTTTCGAACCCTTCCTCTGATCAGCGATGCCGGCCTGTTTGGCGCCCTGGGAGTGTTGTATCTCGAATCCCGACCTCCTGCCGGGAAAGGCTGGAGTCTCATCGAAGGCCTGACAGAACTGACGGCGATCAGTCTCAACAAGACCTACCAGCATCAAAAACTTCAACGGGCCTTCGACGACCTTCGAGCGTCGCAGGAGACGCTGGTTCGCACGGAACGCTTTCGGGCGCTCGGCGAAATGTCGGCCGGTATCTCCCACGATTTGAAAAACCTGCTGAATCCGCTTCAGTTGTATATCGACCATCTGCGGGATGTTGCGGACAACCGTGAGGAGGTCCTCGAAACCGCGGGCCGGCTGGATCGAGTGTTGAGCCGCGGTCTCGAGACCGTAGAGCGATTGAGAGACTTCAGCCGCTTGTCACCCGGGGAGTCTGAGGCCATTGCCACGGATCTCAACGCGATGGCCCGCGAAGCCGTCGAGATCAGCAAGGCGAAGTTGGCGAGTGCGCATCTCACCCTTGAATTGGGATCTCCTCCTGCTGTTCTGCTCCGCCCTGCCGACTGCGTGACGGCGGTCGTCAATCTGATATTCAACGCGGTGGACGCCATCGAGGCGAGGGGCACGGTTACCGTACGCACCGGTTCGTCGGACGGAGGCGGCTGGATCGAGGTTGAAGACAACGGGCCCGGAATTCCGCTGGAAATTCGAAGCCGGATCATGGAACCGCTCTTCACGACCAAAGGAAACCAGGGCACCGGACTGGGCCTTCCGATCGTCTACGCGTTTGCGCTGAAGCACGGCGGGCGGCTCGACATCGCCTCCGAGCCCGGCCACGGGGCACGATTCCGCATGTGGTTTCCTGCTCGTGGAGCATCCTGAAGTCGTCCAAGAACGACTCGACGATCCGTTTCACCTCTATTGCCCATCGGGGCGATTATCAAGCTTGGACTAACGTAATCCTATGCCATGTAATAGATGATCTGTCTTGAATGCCGGACAGCCGCCCGAATTAACACACTCACGCCTGCGGGAAACACCGCCCGTCGGCCGCGCGCACTCGTCCCCAAACTTTTGAATTAATCTTACGAAGCCTGATGATCTGATGAAGAATCGCGCTGTCGCGAGAAGACTCACCCGGCTTCGACTTTTAAGCGACGCGATCGCGAAATACACGGAGTTGGTTGTGAATTTCCCGGACACCCGAGACTTCATCCACGGCGTCTTCGATTAGATGCTTGGTACGCCGATCCGTGACTTCCCCCGTAAGCGTGACCTCTCCGTCCTTCACGTGAACATCCATCGCACTGGCATCAATGAGCGGGTGACGGGTCAGGTGTTCACAGATTTCGTCGTGAATGCGTTCGTCGGGTCGCCGATATCCTTTCGGGCCCTTGCCTTCGTGCTCGAGCCGCTTCTTCTCAAGCAGCGGATTTTCATACATGCCGGTCACGCTGTAGAACTCCGCTCCGCCTCCATAAGAGGCCGAACTGAATACCCCGCCATCGTAAGGAGTTCCTCCCACGGATCCGTAGGACCCCTCCGGCCCTCGCTGGTTGGATCGCACTGTATTCATCCAATTCTCCCAATGCTCCCGGTCCCAGCGCTCGCGGTCAAATTCATCCGAGTTCTCGAATCTATTGTGTTTCGACATCTTGACTCTCCTCATAAATCAGCAGCAATCCGCAACCCAAACGTCGCGCCCGCAGCGGTCGACGCACGCTTACAGAAGAGAAATGCACATTCTTGGTTTACATTGAAAAGTTAGTTAGGCTGCTCTGGACAGACAGCTGTCGACACAATGGAAGCCTCTCTCGGTTCAAGTGCCGCAGAATGTGCGGTAACGCCCCTGCCCTTCGGGTGCAGGTTCCGCAAAAGCGGCGAACTCCGGCTGATCGTCGAACGGGAGCGCTAATATTTTCAGCAGCTTCTCGAAGGGCGCGTAATCGGCATGCGTCACTGCGGCGCTCAAGGCCTCCTCGACCCGATGATTGCGCGGAATGAATGCAGGATTGACCCGCCGCATTGTCTGCGCCCGCTCCAATGGAGCCACCGGCTCGCGCGAAAGCCGCGATCGCCACTGTCCACTCCACAGATCATAGGCCGGTGCATCGGCAAACAACGCACGGAGCCGCTCGTGTTTCCTTGATGGGCTTGACGGGCCTGACGGGCTTGACGGGCTTGAGACCGCATCGGCGAGGTAGCGAAAGGCCAACGTAAAGTCCACGCTGTTCCCCTGCATTGCGGTGAGAAACCCCGTGGCGAGATCGAGGTCGCCCTCATCTGCGCGGACCAGTCCGAGTTTGGCGCGCATCCCCGCGAGCCAGTGGCGTTCATAGTGTTCGGGAAAGGCATTGATAACTTCCCCGGCGCGGGCGATCGCGCGATCACTGTCCGTATCGATCAGCGGCAGCAGCGTCTCTGCCAGCCGCGCGAGGTTCCACTGCGCGATCTTCGGCTGATTGGCATAACAATAGCGGCCACGCATGTCGATGGAACTGAACACCGTGGCCGGGTCGTAACGATCCATGAAAGCGCAAGGCCCGTAGTCGAGGGTTTCACCGGAGATCGCCATATTGTCGGTGTTCATCACGCCATGGATGAAGCCCACGTGCATCCACTTGGCGATAAGGGCTGCTTGTCTTTCGGCGACGCCCGCAAGAAATGCAAGATAAGGGTTCGGTTGACCCTGCAATTCACCGTAATGGCGGTCAATCGCAAAATCCGCCAGACGGCGCACCCTGGAAAACTCGCCGCGTGCGGCGAACAACTGAAAAGTACCGATACGGATGTGGCTCGCAGCAACGCGCGTCAAGACCGCTCCCGGCAACGCACTCTCACGATAGACAGGCTCGCCGGTCATCACTGCGGCAAGCGCGCGCGTCGTCGGTACACCGAGCGCGTGCATCGCCTCCCCGATAAGGTACTCGCGCAACACCGGCCCGAGTGCGGCCAGGCCATCGCCGGCGCGTGAAAAAGGAGTGGGGCCCGAGCCTTTGAGCTGAATGTCGCGGCGCTTTCCGTTGCGGTCGATCACCTCGCCCAGGAGCAACGCCCGCCCGTCGCCAAGTTGCGGCACGAAGCCGCCAAACTGGTGGCCGGCGTACGCCTGAGCTAACGGCGCTGCCCCCTCGGGTGTTTGATTGCCCGCGAAGATTTTCGCTCCCTCTTCGGAATCGAGTGCATCGGCATCCAACCCCAATTCCGCGGCCAGTTCACGGTTGAGCTTGACCAGCGAGGGCCGCGCCACCTGGGTTGCCTTCCAGGGAACATAGAAACCTTCAAGTTCGCGCGCAAATGTATTGTCGAAGGGGAATCCGGTGTTATTAGTGACGTGCATCATGAGTAGTGTGACCTACTTGGCCAGAAATACTCCGAACTGTTTCGGCATAGCCCCCTTGAGGTAACTACACTGTGTAGCTACAATTGTTTCTGTGAAGTACGAATGGGATGAGGTGAAGCGGAAGAAAACATTCGGAAGCACGGGCTCGATTTCGTAGACGCAGCAGAAGTTTTTGCAGGCGATACTCTTACTGCTTCTGATGACCGGGAAGATTATGGCGAAAGGCGTTTTATCAGCATCGGGCGATGCAAACGGGTTGTGGTTGTTCTCGCACACCGAGAAAAACGACATCATTCCCCTCATCTCGATGAGAAAGGCTACAAAGAATGAAGAAGACAGTCATTTCCAGGAAATCGGAGACAAACTGGAAACGGATCAAGAGGATGAAGGATGAGAACATTGACCTGTCGGATATCCCTGAGATCACTCCAGGAATCTTCGCCCGGGCCGTCGTGCGTCGGGGCCTGAAACCCAAGCGGCGCAAGGTCCAGCTCACCGTGAGGCTCGATAGCGAGGTGCTCGACTGGTTCCGATCCCGCGGACGAGGCTATCAAACACAAATTGGCTCTTTACTCAGAGAGTATATGGAAGCTCATCAGCAGCGGGGCCAGAAGTAATGGCCTTATCCTCCAGATCCATGCTGATGGTCATTGTGCGTCTTGAGGTAAGGCCTGAGCGTTTGGACGACTTCCTCAGGCTCGTTACTTTCAATGCTTCCGAGTCGCGGAAGGAGCCAGGCAATCTTCGGTTTGATGTGGTCTGTTCTGTTGCGAGTCCCACCCGTTTTTCGTTGTACGAGGTATACCAGGACGACGCGGCGGTGCAGGCGCATCAAGCGACTCCGCATTACGCCCGCTGGCGAGGAGAAGTAGAAGCTCTTCTCTCAACGCCGCGAGTGAGCGAGAAATTTACGAGCGTATTCCCGGAACCTTACCTGTGACACCTTTTGTGCATCGAGTTCCGGGCGAGGTTCACTTCGGGTTGGACGCGTCTGCGAAAGTGCCGAAGATTGTCGCGCGATTTGGTCGCCGTCCCTTCCTGGTTACGGGTTCGCGCCCGGCGCCCTTCCGATTGAGTGATGCCGTTTCATGGTCGGTTCACGTCGAGCCTGAAATCGGGACTGCCGACGAGGGCGCTCGCAGATGCCGCGAGGCGGGCTGTGACGTCGTGGTTGCCGTCGGCGGAGGCAGCGTGCTGGACACGGCGAAAGCGGCCGCCGCACTCGTGCCGAATGGTGGTGAGGCGCTGGACTTTCTCGAAGGAGTCGGGCGCGGCCGAACCCTTGAACACCCGTCGCTGCCCTTTATCGCCGTTCCGACAACGGCGGGAAGCGGGTCCGAAGTCACTCGCAACTCCGTTCTCCGCGTTCCGGACCTCAAGGTAAAACGCAGCCTGCGCAGCGACTTCATGATCCCGCGTGTTGCCGTGATCGATCCGCATCTTTCGCAAAGTTGTCCGCTTCCGGTCGCAGCCTCAGCGGGGCTGGATGCACTGACGCACCTCATCGAAGGATACGTTTCGATCGGTGCGCAGCCGACAACGGACGCTCTTGCGCTGAGGGGGATCCGCCTCGCCGCGCACGGCCTCCTGTCGCTTGGTCGAGGGAAGCAGGATGTCGAATCGATGGCCCTGGCCAGTTTCTGGGGTGGCATCGTGCTGGCCAACGCCGGGCTCGGCGCCGTGCACGGACTTGTTGCCCCGCTGGGCGGCCGCTGCGCCGTACCTCACGGGATGGGTTGCTCCTGTCTTCTTGCGGCAACCATGGAGATGAATATCGAAGCCCTACGGGCTCGCGCGCCCGGTAGCCCTGCACTGGTGCGGTACGAAGAAATCGCCGACGCACTGAAGGAGATGCCCGAGCTGGATCGCCTCCGGCGCGATCTGGGCGTCCCCCCACTCGCCAGCTTCGGTCTGTCACGCGAAGAGATCCCCGACATTATCGCCGGCTCGCGTGCGGGAAGCATGAATTACAACCCCATCACGCTGACCGACGCGGAACTGGAACGGATCCTGCTTCAGAGTCTCAGCTAATCACCCGAATGTGTCTTGTCTTGTATTTAGGAATCTCTCCATCCGTGGTGACAAGCACACAAGTTTCTGCGGATGCCTGCGCAATGAGCATCCGGTCAAAGGGGTCCTTGTGGATCGCGGGGAGGTCATGAACACGTTCGATGTGTTTTGATTCCAGGGGCAACACAGTGGCGGCAAGCATATCGAGGGCGTCCAACCACCACGTGCGCGGATGTCCTACAGTCAAGGTTCCTTTCATGGCCTTGAGCATGACTTCCCAATAGACAATGACGCTCAGAACATTCGGACCGGCGGCGACAGCTTTTCGCGCTGGCGGCGATAGCGACTTCGGGCGGGTTAACGCAAGGAGCACGACGTTTGTATCCAGAAGGAATCGTTCATTCGTCATCGGGGAGGAGCTCATCGACATCAATGGGATCGTCCCAGCCTGGCAGTAGCCTGATCCGATCTTTCATCTCACCAAGCCTCACCTGGCGGCGTTCCCGCGGTGCCGCCGTCAACTGCGCCACCGGCTTGCCATGACGGGTGATAACAATTCTCTTTCCTGCTTCGACCGCCCGAATCAACTCCGGCAATTTGTTCTTCGCTTCGGCAATGCTGAAGTCCATATCCGGCATTATAGCTATTTTTAATGGCTATAAATCCAGTTGAGGGCCGAAAGTGGTTTAAAGTGACGTCCGGCACCTTTACAGTGCCATGTGACATATCAGAAAGCATGGACTTGGAAAACGTTGACGTTCTATTCTAGGCGGCGGGAATACCGCTCGATCGGGGAGAATTCACCATGAAGAAAGTCCTTGGCATTTGTCTGTACTTGCTTGGCACAGCTTCTCTTGTGACGCCCTCCTACGCGCAGGCCGCCCGCGGCGCGGCGGCGGTGGCGCCCACGCCCCATCTGGCGAATGGCCATGTGAACTTCAGTTCGCCGGCGGGAGAGCATGGGATCTGGGCCCCGGCGGGAATCAATCAACTGTATATCTATCCCCAGAGCGTGAATCGCGCCAGTGTAGCGACGCAATTGCCGAATGCGATCCGTGCCGAGGACGTTCCGTTTCAGCCCTGGGCCAGGGCGCTTCACGAGACCCGCGAGTTGAACATTGAAGCCGACGAGCCGCATACGCGCTGCAAAGCCTCGCCTGGCCCGCGCGAGTTCATCACACCGTATGGCGTCGAGATCATGGAGTTCCCGGAGTTGCAGCGAGTGTTCATCTTCGATGTCGGAGGCCCCCACACCTTCCGAACAATCTATATAAATAACCAAGATCATCCAAAAGATCTCAAACCGACGTATTACGGTCACTCGATTGAGAAATGGGATAACGAAAGCCTGGTGGTCGACACCACTGGATATACCGAGAAAGCATGGTTTGATCGTGAAGGTACGCCAACCACGAGCCAGCTTCGTTTGACCGAACGGTTTACCAGGATGGACATGAACACGTTGAAGTACGAAGCGACCTTCGACGATCCCGGAGCCTACACGGCCCCTTGGACAGGGGGATTCATGTTGCGATGGACCGCAGGGGGCGAATTGTTTGAGTACATTTGCCAGGACAACAATCTGTCTCCCAATTCGATGCTCGGCTCTGGCACCGAGGTGCACGTCGGTACGAGCGTCATCGTCCCGTAGCGCAATCCAAAATCTGGAATCCGGGGATTCGGGGCCGAATTCCCCATGCGCGCGAATTTGGTCCGTCCCTGAATTAAATGTTCCACCCCGATTCCAGGTCGACTCTTCTCGAAACTGATATTGCAATTGACAGCCTGTTCCTCCGGTGATTAGATGCGCGCAAGCTTTCAGGGGGGGAACCATGAAGAGAGTTGCGTTCGTGTCGGTATTGCTATGTCTGTTTCTATCCGAAATAGCCTTCGCTCAGAACTCCGGCGTCAGCGGAAGCGTCGCTGATCCATCAGGTGCGCTTGTGCCTGGAGTCACGGTGACGGCCACAAACACTCAAACCGGCATCACGAACACCGTCATCAGCAACGAGACCGGCTCGTATAACTTTGTCAGCCTTCAGTCTGGAACCTACAAGATGAGCGCCTCGCTTCCCGGTTTTCAGACTCAAACCTTCAACAGCTATGACGTCGGAGCCGGCGTGCAACTGCGCTTGAATTTCACGCTTCAGGTTGCCTCAGGACAAACACAAGTCGAAGTCACCGTCGACGCTTCTACCTTGATTGCGACATCGTCGTCGTCAATTGGGCAAGTGCTGTCCGCCCGCAGAGTGCAGGAACTGCCGCTCATAGGCGAAGACGTCCTTCAATTGATTTCCATCATGCCTGGTGTGGTTGGAGAGAACTTCGCGGGTGTCGCTTCATCGCAGGTGAATACGGTTCGCGATGGTCTTAGCGTTAGCGATGGCCGCTTCAACAATGGCGTATTTGCCACCACGGTTATCAATCCTGATCTGGTCGGCGAAGTCCGGATGATTCTCGCCCCGGTCGATGCGGAACTTGGACGCGGCAACGGTCAGGTAATCATTACGACCCGGTCCGGAACCAACCGCTTCGCCGGAACTGCCGTCTGGAATGTCAAAAACACGGCCTTCAATGCCAATACCTGGGCCAACAATCGCAACGTCGATTCCACGACAGGCCAATGGAGCCCTATCAAACCGAACTGGCAAAACAACCACCAGTATTCGTTGAGCCTCGGCGGACCCATTGTCAAAAACAAGACATTCTTCTTCGTATTGTGGGATCAGCAGCTCAATTATCAACGCCAGCTGGTTACCGCGAGCGTCATGACGGATCCCGCACGCCAGGGCATCTTCCGTTACTTCCAGGGCTTCAACAACGGCAACGCGAGTTCCGCCACCACGACCGGGACCAACCCCACAACTGCGGTTGTGGACTTCCTCGGCAATCCAAAGGCGCCGGCGGCAGGAGCGCTCGTCCAGTGCTTCAGCGTATTCGGTAACGTCAAGGCAGACGGCTCCCCTTTCGGTGCAGCAGACTGCCCCGGAGGCACCGCGCTCCTGAATGGTTCACCCTGGGACTCCTCCCGGCCGGTGACGGACCCCACGGGCTACATCCGCAAAGTGCTCGACGCCATGCCACATGCGAACTATTTCGCCACCGGTGATGGACTCAATCGAGCGGGATTTCGCTGGACACTCCGCCGCCAGGGCAACCAGGGCGCCAGCGTGACGACGGGAGACGATCTGAACTCCAACCGGAAGCAGATCAACATCAAGATCGATCAGAATTTCAATTCCAGACACAAGCTGAGCGTCGGATACACCCGCGAACGCAATCTCACGGACAGCGACGTTCCGAATTGGCCGGGTGGAATCAGTTACACCACCCACCGTTGGCCTCAGGTTCTGACCACAAACTTTACTTCGAACCTGTCCTCAAGCCTTCTCAACGAAGCGCGCTTTGGCATTCGATACGAAGATGCCGGCATCAATGCACCATGGGAAGACCAGTTCGGCGACAAAGACGTGATCGCGGCCGCGCGCGCATTGATGGTTCCGGCCAGCAAAAACTATCTGACACTGGTCAATGCCGGCGCAGGGAACTACGCCTTTGGCGGAACCGTCAATGGCATGATGAACACCAACCCGGGCCAGTACAACGGCAACAAAAGCCCGTTGTACAGCTACGGCGACACGCTGACCTGGACGAAAGGTAAGCACGCCTTCAAGTTCGGTGCCGAGTACCGCTTCACGGAATCGAACGGCTACAACAACTCACCCGCCGGCGGCGGCGCCGTTATTCTGTACCCGCGCGTCAGCGGCGGAGCCGGCAACCAGATCTCGCCCTTGACCAACGCCGTAGCCGCGCTGCCCAATCTACTGGCAACGAACCGGACGGACGTTGCCAACATGTTGTACTTCCTCGCGGGTTCGGTGCAGGGCGCCTCTCACACCTACTGGATCAACAGCTACGACGATGTGAAGAATGGCATCTGGCACGACACGAACGACCAATCGACCGGTGGCCGCAAGTATCGGCCCGTTGACCGGAAAGAATGGTCCGGATTTGTCAAAGACGACTTCAAAATTTCCCGGGGGCTGACATTGAATCTGGGCGTTCGCTACGAATTCTATGGTTCGCCCTACATCAAGACCGGATTCACCTCGTCGACTGCCGACATCGGAACCGGATTATTCGGCGTCGGCCGATCCACCACTGGAGACATCTTCAGCAACTGGCTCACACCGGGCAACGTTTTCCTCACCGGTTATGGACCGAATGCTTCGGTAAGCACGGCGCTCACGTGCCAGGCCGGAGTGACCCAATCCGCGAATCTCCCAACATCGACGTGTGATCCAGCAAAACTCACGGCGATCGAGTTTATCGGGCCGAAGACTCCGAATCCTTCGAAGACTGCGGTTCCTCTCGATTACAACAACCTCGGTCCCGCAGTCGGTTTTGCGTGGCAGGTTCCGTGGTTTGGAAAAGACAAGACAACGGTTCGCGGCGGATTCCAGATCAGCTATGGCGGCAGCGGCCGGGTTGTCGGCGGCGGCGGCGCTACGGCAGATGAAACTGTTGTAGGACTGGCGCCGGGCAGCCTCAGCACGCCAACCACGATCCTTGCAGACTTCAGCGGCCAGTATCTAAGTTTGGCCAGTATTCCTGCATTGGTGCCGGTACGGCCGACAAGTCCGGCTCTGCCAGGGCTGCCTGTTCCTATTTATGCGCGTGCTTCGAACTTCTCCTCCTACGACCCGCACTTCGTCACACCATACACGGAGAACATCACGTTGTCGGTCAATCGAACCGTCAACCGCAATGTGTCGGTGGATCTTCAGTACATCGGCACCTTGAGCAAGAAGCAACAGGGCAGCTACAACATCAACGCTCAGAACGTGTTCTACAACAAGGAACTTATGGATGCTCTCAACATCACTCGAGCTGGCGGCGATGCTCCGCTTTTCGATCAGATGCTGGCGGGCTTGAACCTCAACAACGGCGTGGCCGGATACGGGCCCGTCGGAACCCTCGTCGCCGGCGTTCTCCAAACCGGTTCAGCGCATCTTCGCCGTAACGCGACTTTCACGGCAAATATCGCAAACGGCAACTTCAACGGTGTCGCGGCTTCGCTTAATACAAACGGTTCGAACCTGCCGGCGAACGGCGCAACCGGCGGCCTGACCAATTCCCCGATCACGGGAGTCGGCGGCAGGCTGTTGAGAAATGGTTGCGACCGTCTCGCTTCCGGGCAAACCACAGTGCTTACGGCGGCTGGAACGATGCCACTCCGTTGCTTCGCGGAGAACTACCTGACCATCAACCCCCAGCTCGGCACACCCACCTACATCACGAGTTCGGCGTCCTCGAACTATCATTCGCTGCAGACGCAGGTGACGTTGCGGCCCACTCACGGCTTCTCCTACCAGGCGACCTATACGTGGTCCAAGAACCTGGCAACGCCTGGCACCGGGTATACGGACCCACTCGACAGGAACGCCGATTACACCTACGCCGCCGCCAACCGCAAGCACGACTTCCGCAGCAACGGCGGCATTGAGTTGCCCCTCGGCCCGAACAAGCTGCTCTTCAGCAATTCGTCAGGCTGGGTGGCACGGCTGATCGAACGGTGGCAGGCGAATGTCATCGTCAACGCGACTTCAGGATCGCGTGCCAGTGTCACCGCCTCCTCAATGCTCTACGCGAACGGCGTGCCGGACGTCGTTAGACCGATCGACCTCAGCGGCAGCAAAGTGACGTGGGGGACTTCCTCCAACGCGAACAACCAACTGCAG
>Ga0134121_10000089_pt1 | contig 99056 bp, 80 predicted proteins | sample KB301_FD_96463 | JGI IMG/M metagenome (GOLD analysis project Ga0134121, IMG submission 96463) | Terrestrial soil microbial communities without Nitrogen fertilizer from Kellogg Biological Station, Michigan, USA - KB3-0-1 | ecosystem: Environmental > Terrestrial > Soil > Unclassified ...
CGTGGTGTTCCCGTTTTCATTGCCGTATTTAATCGTGTTGTCAAGCAGGTTCACCAGTACCTGCCTGATTTTTTCCTTGTCGGCATAAACATAGAATGGACGCTCCGTGCCTTTCTTCACCGTGAAATGAATGTGCTTCGTATCCGCTTTGTACTCCATCTCTTCGAAGACATCCTTGGTGAGTGAGTAAACGTCGAACGTTTCTTTCTCCACATTCATGTCACCGCTTTCGAGTTGGGCGATGGTTTCAAGATCATTCACCAGGTTGGTTAACCGCTCAACGCTTGACGCAGTCTTCTCCAAAAAATGTTTGTTAACCTCTGCATCTTCCATGGCGCCATCAAGCAGTGTATGCACATAACCCTGTATGCTGAAGAGCGGCGTTTTAAATTCATGCGAGAGATTGGAGAGAAATTCCCTACGATACTGCTCCGCTTTCTTTAGTGTCTCAATCTCCAGGTTATTTTTTTCAGCCCACTCTTTTACTTCTTCCTCCACATCCGCAATGGGATCTTCGGTGCGAATATTTTTTCCAAGAATGTCTTTTGTGAAACGATCAAGCTTTAAGTTGTGAATGGTCTTGTAAACGAGTTTGATCTTGCGATAGATGAATCGTTCGACTGCAATGTAAAAGATGAAGTATGCAATCACTGCAACAATCAGGAACACGATCATGCATTTTAACCAGCTATCCACAGTCAGCGGATCCGTGAGTGCCACCAACAATGTAGCAACCCCTGAAACCATCAGTGCACAGTAAAAAGCTATTGTTCTTGGCGTGAGATTTTTCACAGTGAATGGTGAATGGTGAATGGTGAATGCGACGGAAGACTTGTGGACATTAGACTTGTGGACGTAAGACTTGTGGACATAGGACTTAAGAGAAACTAAACTCTAAACCCAAAACTCTAAACTCTAAACCCAAAACTCTAAACTCTAAACCCAAAACTCTAAACTCTAAACCCAAATTTCAAATTTCAAATTTCAATTTTCAAACTTATGACCCAACTTCTTTCATCGTTGACTTAAGACAAACCCGAAACTCTAAACCCAAATTTCAAATTTCAAACTTATACCCAACCCCTTTTACTGTTTTAATCATATCCTCTCCGACTTTTTGCCTGATTTTTCTGATGTGAACATCAATCGTTCTGTCACCTACTATTACATCATCACCCCAAACTTTGTTCAGTATTTCGGTACGCGGAAAAACTCTTCCCGGTTTTGATGCAAGGAGGGCGAGAAGCTCAAACTCTTTTCTTGCCAGGAAAACTTCTTCGGTCTTCACTTTTACCAAATGGCGTTCGCGATCAATGGTAAGATTACCGATCTGCATCACATCTGCTTCAATTCCAGACGATTTTCTTCGCAGCAACGCTTTGATGCGACTCACCAACAGCTTTGGTTTGATGGGCTTGGTGATATAATCATCGGCGCCAACATGAAATCCTTTCAGCTCACTTTCTTCATCATTTCTCGCGGTGAGAAAAACAATCAGCGCGTTTCTCAATTCTTTATGACTGCGTAATTGCTCAGCAGTCGAATAGCCATCGAGGTTTGGCATCATTACGTCAAGCACAATCAAGTCGGGTTTCTCCTGGCGCGCAATGCGAATGGCCTCCAGTCCGTCTTTTGCGGTTATGGTTCTGTACCCTTCCTTCTGAAGGTTGTACGCAATGAATTCGAGAACGTCAATCTCATCATCAACGATCAGGATTTTGGGATGATGCTCTGCCATAGTGTAATACGTGGGTGAAAAGTTAGCGGTTGCCTGCATGGGTTAAAGTTTTTCTTTTTCGTGCTTGAGTACATTGGCTTCAACGAAGAAGATGATTTCCTCCGCGATATTCGTATTCAGATCGCCGATACGCTCCAATTTTTTGCTTACAAAAATCAGGTTTAGCAGCGGTCCAATATTATCAGTGCGTTCTTTTATGTATTTCGCAATCACTATGGTTGCCTTGTGATTCATTTCATCAACTTCTAAATCTTTTCCGAATATGGTTCGCGCTTCTGCGGTGTCGGCTTCCTCGAATGCCTGGATGTTGTCAGTGATCATCGAGTCAACCAGCTCATACATATTCATAAGATTGAGGTCGGCAATAATCTTCTCGTCGTAAGGTTCATTCAGCTCCAGTGCATATCGTGCAATGCCTTTTGCGTGGTCACCAATACGTTCGAAATGGCTGTTGATTTTAAAAGTGGCAAACACCTGGCGCAAATCAATGGCTACAGGATTAAATAATGCCATGATGTTTTCGCAGTCGCGATCAATCTTCAGTTCCTCCGCATTCACCCTGCGATCCTGGAAAATAATTTGACGTGCAAGATCTTTATCCACAGTAGTGAATGCCTCAATACTTTTTTTCAATTGTCCCTGAACAAGCGTTCCCATTTCATTGATTTCATTTTTCAGGCGACTCAGTTCGTGTTCGAGATGTGTCATTTGGTGAATGGTGAATGGTGAATAGTGAAACGTGAATTGTTATTTGTTAGTTAGTTATGCGGTCATTGGTCAATAGTCATTCGTCATTAGTCCACGAGTCTTCAGTCCACAAGTCTTCAGTCTTTTTTTTTCAACCAAATCTTCCTGTGATGTAATTCTGCGTACGCTCTTTCTTGGGGTTGGTGAAAATTTCTTTCGTGTCATTGTATTCTATCAGCTCGCCGAGATAAAAGAATGCTGTTCGGTCGCTCACGCGGGCAGCTTGCTGCATGTTGTGTGTTACAATAATAATCGTGTACTTTTTTTTCAGTTCCCAAATCAGCTCTTCAATTTTTGCATTGCTGATGGGATCGAGCGCCGAGCATGGTTCATCCATCAGAATTACGGATGGCTCAACCGCCAGTGCCCGCGCAATACACAAGCGCTGCTGCTGACCGCCGGAAATTGCAAGTGCTGATTTCTTTAAATCATCTTTTACTTCTTCCCACAGCGCCGCATTCTTCAATGATTTCTCTACAGTTTCAACAATGAATTTTTTGTTGGTGATTCCATTCACGCGTAAACCGTAAGCGACATTTTCAAAGATGGTCTTGGGAAAAGGATTCGGTTTCTGAAAAACCATTCCCACTCTCTTGCGAACTTCTTCCACTCTGATGCTGCCGTTGTAAATATCCTTTCCATTCATGAGCACTTCACCTTCTACACGCACGCCGTCAATCATATCATTCATGCGATTGAAGAGGCGCAGGTAGGTTGACTTCCCGCAACCGGACGGGCCGATCATCGCAGTCACCTGGTTCTCTGAAATTCCCATCGTCACGTTTTTCAACGCTTGCTTTTCCCCGTAAAACAAATTCAACTCTTTTGTTTCAACCTTGTACATAATTATTTAGAGAACCGGTTTCTTAAAATAATAGCCACTGAATTCAGCAATAATGTAAACACGAGCAAAACAATAATTCCTGCCGCAGCATCAGTATGAAATGCCGTCTGCGGCCGAGATACCCAATTGTAAATTTGTATTGGCAAAATCGTAAACGGCGATTGTAATTTGTCAGGAAGAAATGTAACATAGGTAAGTGCCCCGATGGTAATGAGTGGCGCCGTTTCTCCAATCGCCCGTGACACCGCAAGTATGATTCCTGTGAGAATTGAAGGGAAAGAAATAGGAAGCAAATGATACCATATCGTTTGCCACTTGGTAGCGCCCACAGCATACGAAGCTTCGCGAATTCCGTTGGGAACCGCCTTGATTGCTTCGCGCGTTGCAATTACGATGACAGGCATAATGAGCAAACTCATGGTGAGTGCGCCGGCAATCAAACTTCTGTCGAGTGAAAAAAAGCGAACGAACAAACCGAGACCCAGCAAGCCATACACAATAGAAGGCACGCCGGCAAGATTCGCTATGTTGATCTCAATTAATCTTCCCACCCAATTTTTTCTTCCATATTCTTCGAGATAAATCGCCGCGCCAATTCCAATGGGAATTGCAAATGATATTGTGAGAAGCACCATGTAAAAACTCCCTACTAACCCGGGAATGATCCCTGCATCTTCCGGGTGCCGTGAAGGATAGCTCGTGAGAAACTGCCAGTTGACTCTTCCGATTCCATCTTTGATCACCGTCCATAGTAGCAACAGCAATACGCTCACTGCAAACAGCAGACCTACCATGGCGATTGTCTGGAACACAACGTTTTTCGCCCGTTGTTTTGCTGCATGTAGTTCGAAGTGGTTCATGATGGTGAATGGTGAATGGTCAATAGTCAATAGTCATTGGTCATTAGCGAATCTCTTTTTATCGTGAATCGTGTTACGTGCATCGTATATCGTTTTTTTATCGCGAATCGCGATACGAGTATCGCGAATCGCTTTTTCAATCTCCCCCAATAGCTAAAAATCTTTTCCTTATTCTAAAGCTGATGATGTTCAACAAAAAAGTAAATATGAAGAGTGTGATGGCAACTGCAAAGATGGTGTTGTAAGAAAGCGTTCCGTAAGGAGTGTCGCCCTGGCTTACCTCAACGATGTAGGCCGTCATGGTTGAAACCTGGTGTAGTGGGTTCAACGTAAGCGAAGGTAGCTGACCTGCAGCGATGGCAACAATCATGGTTTCCCCAACCGCTCTTGAAAATGCCAGAATTACGGCTGCAATAATTCCGGAAAACGCAGAGGGAAAAACAATAGAGAGCGATACCTGTAATTTAGAAGCACCCAAAGCATATCCGCCCTCTCTTAAACCATTAGGCACTACCCTTAATGAATCTTCACTCAGCGAAGTAACCATGGGCAGAATCATAATTCCCATAACGATTCCGGGTGACAGGGCATTGAATCCTGAAAGACCCGGAATAAAGCTCTGAAGCAGGGGAGTAACAGTGACAAGCGCAAAATACCCATACACGATGGTTGGAATTCCAGCAAGAATTTCAAGATAGGGTTTTACCACTTTTCTCACCGGAGAAGCAGCATACTCACTAAGATAAATAGCGATCACCAAACCAAGAGGCACACTTACTAAGAGTGCAATGACAGAGGTGAGGAATGTTCCTGACAGCAAGGGAAGAATTCCAAAATGCTGATCAGAAAATAACGGAGTCCATTGAGTGTCGGTAAGAAATTTCCAGATGGGTACTTGCTTAAAGAACTCAAAGGCCTGGATTGACAGGATGATGATAATGCCAACAGTAGTAAGAACAGAAACCATCGCACACATGAATAACAGGACTTGTACGATGCGCTCACGGGCATACACAAATCTGTTTCTGTCAAATCCAAAACGGGTACGCTGTTTCGTACCCGTTTCGAATTCATCCATTGCAATTTCTGCCATCTCCATAGAATTCCATTCGGACAATAAAAAATTAAATGAACACTTAATGTTGAGCTGCTGCTTGAGCCGACATTAGACTTTCAAGTGTTGTTCCTCCCTCTTCTCCTTTTTGATAAATGCTGCCTAACACTCCATTCTTATAACGTTGTGTAACCATAGGATACAAGTTATCCTGCAAGGGAATGTATCCAACTTCTTTAGAGAGTTTAGAAGCATTATCAATGTAGTAGTTCACGAAATCCTGTACTTCTTTCTTGCTGTTATCGGCTGCGTTCACGTAAATGAATAACACCCGTGAAAGCGGAGCATAAGTTCCGTTTTGGACGGTTTCAAGCGAAGGCGTAATAGGACCTGCTCCGTTTGCAGCATTGCCATCATCTATAGGAATAAGCTTGAGCTTATCCTGGTTCTGTTCAAAGTATGCTAATCCAAAATAACCGAGCGCACCTTCATCAGATGAAACTCCCTGCACAAGTACATTATCATCTTCTGAAGGCGTATAATCTCCGCGACTGCGTTTCGCCTTGCCGTTAATGGCTTCTGTGAAATAATCAAATGTGCCACTATCAGTGCCGGGACCAAAAAGTTTGAGTGGCTTCTTTGGAAATCCTTTTCTTACCTGGTCCCAGGTCATAATTTTTCCTTGCGCTGCCGAGTCCCACATCATTTTTAATTCGGCTTTTGTTAAGTGGTCCACCCATGTATTTTTTGGATTTACTACCACACAGAGCCCATCATAAGCAACAGGCAACTCGATAAATTTGATTCCTTTCGCTGCACATGCATCCACCTCCGAAGGTTTAATGGGTCGGGATGCGTCAGCAATATCAATCTCGCCTGCGGAAAATTTCTTCATGCCGCCACCGGTTCCTGAGATGCCGATGGTGATTTGGGTGTTGGGATGACCACCCTTGTAATCCTCCGCCACAGCTTCTGTAATCGGATATACGGTACTGGATCCATCAACGGTAACCCTCGAGGGCTGATCCTGATCTTTGGTTTCATCTTGCTTTTGAGATGAAGTGCAAGCTGCGAATACTGTAATCACACTTGCGATTGCTAAGAATTTTTTCATGAAGTTGAGTTGAAGTTTGTTGGAAGTTGAAGTTTGAAAGGAAATTGATTTTTGCTTTAAATAATTTGAAAGCAAAGCTATCGTCTCATCTTCCCTAATGTTAATTCTTTGGGTTATGAAAAGTTTATATCGTGTTTCATTTCTTAACAATAACTTAATCTTGATTCTAAAATCATTGCCAGCTGATATTTTAAAGGTTTTTATCTTGCTCAGGTTATTCAGGAAGTCACCCGCCAGGCCGGGATGAATTAACTTACTGTTAAGCGCAACTGTTATCTTTACCCGGTTATCTCAAAAAATTCTTTCCATGACCATCAACGGAGTTATCAGTTATCTCTTACCGCGAGATAAGAGTTTTTACCCTCTTTTTGAAAAGGCCGCCGAAAACCTTGTAGCGGGTTCTGACAATCTTTACCTGGCAGTTACCGCCTCTTCGCCGGAGCAAAGAATTGAATACATGCGCATGATAGAAAAATTGGAGCACGTTGGCGATGAACTTGCCCATGAGATTTTTAATGAGCTTGGAAAGAATTTCATTACTCCATTTGACCGTGAAGACATTCATCGCCTCATCTCCGGCATTGATGATGTGCTTGATTACATCCACGGTGCGTCCAAGAGAATGGAGTTGTATAAGATTACCAACTTCACTCCTGCAATCATCAAACTTTCTGAATTAATTCAAACTGCTTGTCACGAATTGTACAAAGCGATTTTGGAATTACGCAATCTGAAAAACCTTCGCAAGATCACGGATGCCTGTGTTCGCATCAACAGCATCGAGAATCACGCAGATGATATTTTCGATAATGCTGTTGCTAAATTATTTGAGGAAGAAAAAAATGCTGTAGAGGTAATTAAGATGAAAGAAATCCTTCAGGCACTTGAAACTGCAACGGATATGGCAGAAGATTGCGCAAATGTTTTGGAATCAATCATTGTGAAGGTGGCTTGAAATCAGTAGGCAATAGGCAGTAGGCAATAGGCAATAGAAAACGATACACGATTCACTCCCGATGTGTTGGGAATTCACAATTTGAAAGACGATTCACGTAGCACGATTTACGATTACCAATGACCAATGACCAATGACCAATGACTATTGACCATTCACCATTCACCACCCGGAAATGCTAATCCTCCTTGTAGTCGTAATTGCCCTGGCAATCATCTTTGACATCATCAATGGATTTCATGATGCTGCCAATTCTATTGCAACGATTGTTTCTACAAAAGTTTTGTCTCCCGGATTGGCAGTAGCTTGGGCGGCATTTTTCAACTTCATTGCATTTCTCGTTTTTGGATTGCATGTTGCAAACACCATTGGAAAGGGAATTGTACATCCTGAAGTGGTGACACTACAGGTCATTCTCAGTGGTGTGACCGCAGCCATCATCTGGAATCTTGTTACCTGGTATGCAGGCATTCCTTCCAGTTCATCACATGCCCTGGTGGGCGGATTTGCGGGCGCTGCTATTGCAAAGGCAGGAATTCATTCTGTGTTCACGGGTGAGTTGTTACGAATCATCAGTTTCATTTTTCTTGCACCCGTTCTTGGGTTGATTGCTTCATTTATTCTCACTGTGATTCTCTCATACTTTTGCAGATATTTCATTCCTCAAAAAATTGACAATGTATTTCGCAGATTGCAATTAATTTCTGCTGCAGCATACAGCTTGGGTCATGGAAGTAATGATGCACAAAAATCAATGGGAATCATTTTCGCTGCGCTGATTGCAACCGGTCAGCTTACGAAGAACGACACCATTCCTTTTTGGGTGGTGATCTCATGCCAGGCAGCCATGGCAATAGGAACTTTGATGGGCGGATGGCGCATTGTGAAAACCATGGGACAGCGCATCACACACCTTCGGCCTTTTGAAGGGTTTGCTGCAGAAACGGCAGGGGCCATCACGCTTTTTACAACGGCTGCCTTAGGAATTCCGGTGAGCACTACTCACACCATTACCGGATCAATCATTGGTGTGGGATTGAAGCGCAGAGTATCCGCCGTGCGTTGGGGCGTAACACGCAATTTAATTTGGGCGTGGGTTATTACAATCCCTATCTCTATGTTAATGGCGATTGGAATATTCTTTATCACGAAACTGTTTTGAAGTTTTTGGAAAGAAAATTTCCACCTCCTCATTAAGGCAGATAAATTTTCGATGAAGGCAGTCTCCGAAAGATTACGGAGTATAGACGTGAAGCAATGTTCCGCTTATCACAGCGGCATAACGATATAACTGCACCACAGCAGGACCCATCAACACACTTCCATCCGTATTATAAAGACTTCCATCACACGGGCAATACAACCTGTCATAAGACACCTGGTATTCTAAATTACAATTGTCGCTCGTGCAATACTGTGATAGTGCATAATAATAGCCATCAACTCCTTTGAAAACTACAAGTCCATTCACGTAAACATATCCACCTGTCACAGTCAGGTTTTGATAGTCATTGATCTGATTCTGGTAAGATCCATCGGTACTTGTTACGTTTCCATTTGCTAGATCAATATAAAAATCAATCCGCCCCTGGAGGTCATTTTTTTGACAAGCAAACTGGCACATCATCATGATCATAACTGCGGCTGTTACGATGATGCGAACGAATTTATTTCTGCTCATAAACTTTAAATTTATTTCAACGACTTTCCCATTGCCTGCAGCACATCATAGCTTCCCGCTGACTTCGAAACGCAAGCAATGATACGACAACTGTCAGCATTCCATTCAACAGGAACAGAGTAGGAGTTAAGGGTGTAAGTCCATGCGCTGCCCTGAGTTTTAGCTCCTGTAACCAGATCGCCCTGTACGCCGGTAACGATGTCACGAAGCACATCGCGATGCACGTAAAAGGTATCAATGATCACTCCATCAAGTTGCGCGGCAACAATCCCGCTTTCAGTGATAAGCACGGTAATGTTGAGTGCATCTGTGATGGTTTGCAAAAAGTCAACAGTAACTGAGCCCGTAACAACGCGGGAAGAGTTATTATAAATTGTGTTCACACCCAGCATCACTTTTAACGGGCTGTCCAATTCCTCAGGAACATAAGTTGGCCAAAGATTTCTATCTATCAATCTTCCGTCAGGATAGAGTATGCGATCAACTGCGCCGGAGGGCCAGAATGGCGGAGGCCCCAAATAAGCGGCGAGGTCTTCACCATCTTGTGTTTTAAAAGCGGGATTGCCGGGCAGCAAAGGAAAAGATAAAGGTCCCTGATGCACTTCCACCACTTCCATTCTTCCCGGATACAAAGCCAACAAATTATCTATAACGTCTCTGCCTTTCGGACAGTTGGTGCAGTTAGAGGCGGTGAAGTCTTCCAGCAAAACATTTTTTTGCTGACTGCTGTCAACATAGCCGCTGCTATCACTTCCCTGGTCGCCGAAGAGATTTATGTTGGGTCCAACTTCTTTACAACATGAAAAAAATCCTATTGCAACAAATGCGAAAGCCACAAAAGGAATTTGTCGTGATGAAAAGAATTTCAATTCCACAATTTTTTTTCCTGAAAGAATTCCTGGCAACATGATTTTCATTTCAAATAAAATTACTTTAAAAACTTGAAGTGATTGAAAACTTCATTCCGCTGAACGCAGGCTCGTAACGGCACACACCACCGGAACAGTTGATGCCCGCCACTTGTCGTGCATACGCGATTGAAAAGCGATTCGCATTTTTTGTGTAGGCCACAAAGAAGTTGTAATAATGAATTTTGTCAGTGGTTTTTTCCGGATTGGGATTGATGTTGTACATATCTGAGGCGCTGAACGACCACTTCGGTGCAATGTCATATTCGATGAGTCCATAGATAAATGAACCATAATCCTGATCGGTGCTTTGGTATTGCACTTCACAGCGTAAAGAATTTCTGCGAGTGATCTTATAAGTGACTTCAGCAAACGGAGTAATGGCAGTGAGATCCGGCAGTGGCTCGCTGCGATAAACAGTTTGATTGTAGAATACATACTGCCCGCCCAGAACAAAATTGAATTTCTGTGAGTGTGTGAATTCAAATTGCCCGAATACTTCGCGCCAGAGTTGTGTGCTGTCGAGGTCATGAATGTCAGAGTAACTCAGGTCAATCGTGTAGCCGATTTTGGGAGTGTAGGTTGCATCGAATTCGAAAGCGAGTTCCCCGAGATATTGAGTTGCAGGCGAGTAACGGGCGGGAAGGCGCAATGAATTTTGTCGTGACATGGGAGGAATGTAATTGAGCACACCGTTGAGCAGCGTTTCATTTGGTGATGTGCGAAGCACAAAATTTTCTGTCCGTTTGAATTGTGCAGTAAGACCGAGGCCTTTTCTCGAATAAGAAAGTGAAGAATAGATAATATTGCCGGGCTTGTCAACCAATGTTCCTCCCGCATTGAAAATTGCTTCGTGAGTTTTGTAAGCGCCCTCAGTGTACCAGCTAAAATCTTTTACGTTCAAAGTGTAATAGCCGGAGAAAGAATACACGTTGAATCTGGGAATGAAGCGATCTGCAGAATCATAACTATTGATCGTGTTGGCAACAAAATCCATTGACGCCTGATCAATTGTTCTGTTGAAGAAAGCAACACCGGGCAGCAACTTTACATTGTTGCTGATGTTGAGCGCGCCTTCGAGGTTCAATCCCTTTATGACAGGATTGAATCGTGAGAAAAGATTTTTTTCCTGCCCTGCGATTCCTTTGATGGTCCAGTTGTCATTGAGCTTGTATTTCAAATCAATTCCAAAAGTTGCATAATCAATTCCAAGCCCGCGGTCTTCATACGAGCGATAAATAATTCCACTGCCGAATTGCTCGTAGAAATATCCACCTGCTACCGTGAGTTTACCAATTTCTTTTTCTACCCTCCAATAGCCGATGCCTGCTGCGGTATAAGCCTTGTTCGGATCCTGCAAGTTGGAATTGTTGAACACATCCAATCTTAGTGAAGCATTGAAACCAAGAATGCTGTAGTTCACCTGCAGCCATGATTCGAGTCCTGTGAAATAATTATTGTACTGCGGCGTGTTGATCGCCCCAATAGCAGAGTCGCATTGAAACACACGCAGATCAGTTTGAAGATCACCCGAGAGTGTTCCGACCTGAGCGAAAGTGAAAGTGAACGTGAGAATAAAAGTGAAAGTAATCGCAAGTGTTCGGGGCATGATGCAGCAAATATAAAATAGTGCCCGCAGAGTCCTGTGGAAATGGTGAATAGTGGACCGGGAATGGAGAAACGTTGATTGGTTTCCGAACTGTGCCTTTTCTTTGTGCCGCATGCAAACTATGACATGAGCAAGTTTTTGACGACTTCGGAGTACTTTGAGGCTGCCAAAACTCTCAGGAGGGAATTTGTTAAATGCTGGAACGAATCTTGACTCGTGTATGTACATTTGCCATCTTCCAAAAAAAAATCCTTCATGAAAAAAATCTTTTTTCTCTCCGTCATTTTTCTCGCAACAACATTGCAATTTGTTTTTGCACAGGATAAAAAACTTCCTGCCATTATCCTTACTGATGTGGATGGAAATAAAGTTGACTTAAGTCAACTGAATAAAGATGGAAAGATCATCATCATGGATTTTTGGGCTACGTGGTGCGTGCCGTGCAAGAAAGAACTTACCAACATTATGAATGTATATGCTGAGTGGCAAAAGAACTACAACGTAGAACTTGTGGCTGTTTCCATTGATGATTCCAGGAATACCACCAAAGTAAAACCGACAGTTGATGGATCATCGTGGCCATATCAGGTGCTGCTTGATCCCAATTCAGATTTGAAAAGAATTTTGGGTTTTCAAAATGTGCCTTATGTTTTGGTCACAGATAAAGACGGCAACATCGTGTATCAGCACACGGGCTATGTAGAAGGCGATGAGTTTGAATTGGAAGATCAGCTGAAGAAGATGGTTGGAAAGTAATTGATTCGATACACGATGCACGTAACTCGATTCACGATTCGTGAATTCCGGGAATATGAAATTAAAAATGCCCCGCTAGTTTTAGCGAGGCATTTTTTTTATCGTTTATCGTGTTACGTGAATCGTGAATCGTTTTCTCAATCCTTACTGAACGTCATCGTCGCAACTTCTTTACCATTAGTGAATGCACGCAGGAAATAAATTCCTTTCTTCAGATCAGCAACAGATACCGTGATTTTCTTCAATCCATCCTCCACAATCACTGTTTTAATTTTTTGACCAACCAGATTGTGAATGTCAATCGAAGTAATATGTTTTTCAGGGGTCAGATTAATAAACAATGTGGTTTTTACAGGATTAGGATAAAGAGAAATTATTTCAGAATTGGGTTCGCCTATGCCAGTGAGGTCAGCGACTGCACCAATATACATGGTAATATTAGCATTGGCACTGTCAATTAAATCATAAAATACGATGTGATAAGAACCGGATCCTGTAATTCCATTTGCCCAAAGGTTCAACCTCAGCAGGGAACTTTGATTGGGAGTAAGTGCAACCGCCATTGCCGGCTTTGTCGCGCCCGGGGCGTAACAGGTATTATTGTCACAAACAGAAAAGGTCCATCCGGCAGGCTGATCATCGACAAATAAAACCCATTTAAAATTGCGGGTGATAGAAGAGATATTTGTCACGTTTGAGGTTGCTTCCACATATCCGCTGGCATCAATTGTTACCTGCTGACTAGCGGGGTCAATTGTGAGCACCTGCGCTTTAACCATTATAAAATTCATCAACACAATCGCAAGGAGTAGAAATATTTTTCGCATGTGTAATTCTTTAAATCGTGAACAAATGTAAGCAACTCTTTCCAATTAAGGAAATTATTGCGCCAAAATTTTAAAAAATGAAAATATCGCGTTGGTCTAAAAAATAATTTATCTTTTCAGCACATTTTTTACTTTCGCTCCATCATTCACTAAAAAAAATTCCCGTGAAAAAATTTACACTTCTTTTTTCGATCACACTTCTTGTGTTGATTGGTTTTAAGCAAGCTGCTTTTGCACAAGCGCAACGGCTTGTATTGGTTGAAGAATTCACCCAGGCATCATGTCCGCCATGCGCATCACAGAATCCTGCATTTGACGACTTGTTACTAAGCAACACTGACAAAGTGGTTACGCTGAAATACCATACATCGTGGCCCGGTGTGGATCCCATGAATGCACAGCAACCGGGCGATGTGCAAACACGTGTAGACTATTACAGTGTAAACGGTGTACCTACCGGCATTATGGATGGTGATAAGTGGCCTGATTACGATGGATACATCAACCTCTCCGATCAATATCTCGGTGCGCCGTATCAATGCACACAGGGTCTTATTGATAGCATGTATGCAATCAGTACTCCTTTCAATTTGTCTTCGACATATTGGTTCTCGCAGAACCTGGATTCCATTTATGCCACAGTTACCATCACGGCCGTTGGATCCTATTCCGGAAGCCTGGTCGGTCAGGTTGCAGTAATCGAAAAGGTCGTCAGCTTCAATACTCCTCCCGGTACAAATGGTGAAACTGTATTTGATGCTGTTGCGAAAAAAATGTTACCGAATGCCAGCGGAACAACACTTGCCAGCTCCTGGAATTCAGGCGATACTTACAGCTATACTGTGGGATGGAAGTTGTCAAACATTTATGACATGAATCAAATTGCTGTTGTTGCATTCATTCAAAACAATACTTCAAAGCAGGTGATGCAGTCTGCCTATAGCCAGCCGCAGCAATTTAGTAATTATGGCGGGGTAACATCAGTCACTGGTGTTTCTGTAGTTCAATGCACTGACCAGGTTAATGCTACAGCGGTGATTCAAAATTATGGCTCACAGAATTTGACTTCAGCTACTATCGAATACAAAATTGATGGCGGCGCTGCTCAGGATTTTAGTTGGAGTGGAAACTTAGCCAACGGAGCAACAGAAAATGTTACATTGCCGGCAATTACCCTGGCTCCGGGATCACATACAATCGAGGCCTATATTTCAAGTGCCAATGGAACCATTAACCCAAGAGCCTTAAATAATGATCAATTTAAAAACGTAGCTGTTCTGATGTTGCCAGGTGCTCCTGCTCCCATCGTTCAGGATTTTACAACCGCAACATTCCCGCCTTCAGGATGGGTTCTCAGCAGTACTGATCCCGCCAATACGTGGAAGCGGGTAAGCACTGTTGGTGGATATCAAACGGGCTTGGGTTCTACTGAATTTCCTTTTTACGTGGTTGCGGCTGGTTCCGTGGATGATCTGTACGTTCAGAATTTTGATTTCTCTGATAACAATCAGCAACTTGCTAATCTTGAGTTTGATTATGCCAAAGCTAAATACACCGGATTCACTGATAGGTTAAAAGTGCTTGCTTCATCTGATTGTGGGGTTACCTGGACAACATTGTTCGACAAGAGTGATGCTAACGGATTGTCAAGTGTTACTTCGACTGCCGATTGGAAACCGACTCTCAGCACCCAATGGAAAACACAAGTTTGTGACATGAGTCAGTTCATCGGTGAAACAAATGTACTGGTGAAGTTTGAAGCTATAAGTGGTTATGGCAACAATCTTTACATCGACAACGTCAATATTCACTACGGAGCACCAGTTGGAATTGCAATTCCGGAAACGTCACCTACTATGATCTATCCCAACCCCGCCAATGACATAGCTGTAATTCATGTTGGTGGAATTCTTTCAAATCAAACAATGCTGGAAGTAGTGAATGTTTTAGGTGAAGTAATTTACAGCACGCCGGCAAAATCAAATTCTGATATTGACATCAACACTTTGAATTTTGAAACAGGCATGTACATCTATCGCCTGAATGATGACGGGAAGATTGTTGCCCAGGACAAATTCAATGTAAGTCACTAATTCTTTTACTGAAAATCTTTGAAAGCGAAGCTGTCCCATATCGGATGGCTTCGTTTTTCTTATCAAAAATTAATTCCATTATTGCTTAAGACAAAGGCTTTGACATTTGTTCTCAATTCACAACTGTTCTCGTTTCAAAACTTTTTGATTCACGCATATTATTTACTTTAGTACTCTTCATTGCATCAAATAAATCCACTATGAAAAAATTTACACTTCTCTTTTCAATCACACTTCTTGCTCTGCTTAGCTTCCACCAACTCACCTTCGCACAGGCTCAGCGATTGATTTTAGTCGAAGAATTTACGCAAGCATCGTGTCCTCCATGCGGTCAACAAAATCCCGGCTTCAATGCGTTGCTGAATAATAACACTGAGAAGGTACGATCGCTCAAGTACCAGGTATCTTGGCCCGGTTATGATCCTATGAACTTACAAAATCCCAGTCAGGTGGCTGTCAGGGTTTCTTATTATGGCGTGAATGCTGTTCCATGGGGCTTTGTAGATGGTTCTTCCATTGCTAACGATTGTGGATACTGGCTCGGAGCACCAGTATGTTTGAGTCAAAGTGACATTAACGCGGAGTATGCAATACCCTCTTCCTTCAGCATGTCTGTATCATATTACCTTTCAAACGGTAATGATTCTATTTACGTCATCCTGAATATTAAGGCTCTTGCTTCTGTAAGCGGTCTCTTCAAAGCTCGTATTGCGGTAGTGGAAAAAGAAATTGATTTTTCTACGGAACCCGGCACTAACGGAGAAACTGTTTTTGAAAATGTGATGAAGAGAATGCTTCCGGGCACACTCGGCACTGTACTTCCTGCTACGATGGATTCAGGATACACGACCACAATTTTGACATCCTGGAAGCTTGCCAACATTTACGATATCAATCAACTTGCGGTGATTGCTTTCATCCAGAATGATGCTGATAAAGCCATTTACCAGGCGGCTTACAGCGGATCTGTGGTTGGAATCGCATCTCCTGAAACTTCCGCAATGAAGTTGTATCCGAATCCGGTGGATGGGGAAGCCGTGGTTCAGGTAAGTGGAATTGTGTCTAATCAAACCAAATTAGAAGTAGTAGATGTTTTAGGTCAGGTGATTTACAGTGCAGGTGCAAAATCAAATTCTAATCTCACCATCAACACATCACAGTTTGAAAGAGGTATGTACATCTATCGCCTGAATGATAACGGAAAGATTATTGCACAAGACAAATTCAATGTAAGTCGTTAATTCTTGCACGGAAAATTTTTGAAAACGAAGCTGCCCCATCCCGGGCAGCTTCGTTTTTATTCTCAAAATTTAATTCCATTATTGGTTAAGAAAAAAGAGTTTGGCATTGGTTCTAAATTCACACATGTTCTCTCTCACACCTTTTCATTCAAATTTTATATTTTATCTTGGTACTCTTCATTTCATCAAATAAATCCACTGTGAAAAAATTTACACCTCTATTTTCGGTCACACTTCTTGCCCTGCTTACCTTACACCAACTCACTTTTGCACAGGCTCAGCGTCTTGTCCTGGTGGAAGAATTTACGCAAGCATCATGCGGTCCATGTGCTTCACAAAATCCCGGGTTCAATGATTTGCTGAACCAGAATCCTGATTTAGTGCGATCAATCAAGTACCAGGTTTCATGGCCCGGCTATGATCCCATGTACCTGCAAAATCCTGCTCAGGTTGATTCAAGAGTAAGTTACTATGGAGTGAATTCCGTGCCCTGGGGATGGATGGACGGTGTTTCGATAATTAACGATTGTAATGCATACACTGGGGCACCGGCATGCCTGAGCCAATCTGATATTGATAATGAATCGGCGGTTTCTTCACCCTTTACATTGTCTCTGTCACATACACTTTCTCCAAATGCAGATTCCATATATATCACACTGGACATTACGGCTGTTGGAACTGTAAGCGGCACAATTAAAGCACGGATTGCGGTGGTAGAACAGGAAATTGACTTTACGGTTGCACCAGGTTCAAATGGTGAAACCGTCTTTGAAAATGTGATGAAGCAAATGCTTCCAAACACCTCGGGCACCCTGCTCCCGTCTACAATAGATGTAGGTTACACAAATACGATCACCCAAAAATGGAAACTTGCAAACATTTACAATCTCAACCGGCTTGCAGTAATCGCGTGGATACAAAATGATGCAGGCAAGGCAGTTTACCAGGCGGCCTATAGTGATCCTCTTCCCGCTCTTACCAATTGTGCAAACATTACTTCTTTGAGTGTTCCCTCTTCTATGTCCTGCACGGGTTTGGTAACTCCAAAAGTGTCTCTAAAAAATCTTGGAACGACTACCTTAACGAATGCCACGATTAGTTCTGCTGTAGGTTCAGGCACTGTTTCAATACATGACTGGGCCGGATCTCTGGCTCCCGGAGCAAGTATCAGCAACGTTCAGTTGGAAGCTACTGCCGTGCCACCCGCAGTAAATTCTCTGCACGCATGGGTAAGTAACATCAATGGTACTTCATTTAATTCAAGTGGAATGGTAACGCCTGTTTTGCCAACTATGCTGGGATTCAATGCAGCCGTTACAACGCCCATTAGTGCTGATTTCACAAGTGTGGCTTTTCCTCCAGCAGGATGGTTTATTAATAATCCAAATAGCAGCAGCACATGGTTTCGCTACCCTCTGGTAGGCGCATACCAAAATATGCCTTATGGTTCAATTGATTACCCATTTTTTGCTGTAGCAGCCGGTGATGTAGATGATCTTTATACTCAGAATTTTGACTTCTCTGATGTAAGTCAACAACAGTCATATCTTGAATTTGATTACGCAAAAGCAAAACGCACCGGCAAGAGCGATGCACTAAAAATATTTGCTTCTTCTGATTGCGGATCAACATGGACAACATTATTTAATAAAAGTGATAATTCATCACTGTCAACCACCACTTCTACTCTCAATTGGAAACCTACCGATAGCAGCCAATGGAAAAAAGAAGTGATCAGCATGAATCAGTTCCTTGGGCAGTCGAATGTGCTTGTAAAATTTCAGGCAGTTAGTGGTAATGGCGACAATCTCTATATTGACAACATCAACATTCACTATGGTAACCCGGTGGGGATTGCTGAGCCGTCAACTTCTTCAATGATGCTCTATCCGAATCCGGCAAATGAAGAAGCGGTTGTGCATGTGGATGGAATTGTTTCACAGCAGACAGAACTTGAAGTGGTGAATATTTTGGGGCAAGTTATTTATAGCACGAATGCCAAATCCAATTCTGATCTCATCATCAACACATCACAGTTTGAAACAGGTATGTATGTCTACCGCCTGAATGATAACGGGAAGATTCTTGCGATGGATAAATTCAATGTGAGTCACTAATAACATTGGGTAAATTTTTTTTGATGGGGTATCTCAAAAGCTAAAAGACGCGTCATAGCAATCGAAGCGAAGCAATCCCCAGGATTTAGCGATCACTCAATTCGCGGGGATTGCTTCGTCGCATCATCGCACATACCTCATGCTTCGCTCCTCGCAATAACGACTTTGAGCAGCTTCTTTTTTTATTTTAGAAATAGCAGGGTTCATGAAGAAAAATTTTTTCCTGATTGCTCTTTAGCCCCGTAAATATTTTTTTTCACAGCCACTGGAAATTTTTTTTCGATTTTTTTTTATCTATACTTTTATCATGAAATAAGGACCGGTATTCAGAAGGGATGTGCAGCATCATGTTATGCGGGTGATTCAGAAACTCAAACTTGATGATCATGCCACGAAAGCTTTACATTCTTTCAATGGTCCTGATGTTTCCAGCCACATTGTATTGTCAGCTGAATTTTTACGAGGCAACTTTTAATGGCGGCGTTACGGTAGCTGGTTATTCTCCGCCTTATTTCTCCGGCGGTCTTGGAACAATGACTATTAATGTTCCGGCTGGCAGCACTATTCATAAAGCATATCTTTTTGCGGGGCGACACGGAAACATTCCATCCCTTACCGTGACACTTAATTCCACAAATCTTACGTTCAACAGTATCAATCAGGTTACACCTACGTTTCAATCACCGGCTTACGGAGGCAACTCAGCAGTTCATGCCATTGATGTTACTTCTCTCATTAACGTGGGCTACCTGAGTTACTCGCTCAATGTTCCTTTTGAGACAGGACCATCAAACCGCTTCAATGATTTTTGTCTCTATGTTGCTTACGACAATCTTTCCATGCCGCTGGTAACTTCAGTGGTATTTCTAAACCAAACCGATTTTCAGTCTCCGATTTCTTACAATAATCTTTCCTTAATAACACCCATTAATACGAGCAATGACGTTGGCATTTCAGTATTCACCGGCTATTGCTGCAATTCATCCAGTGATGGGGAATACATTGATGTAAATGGAAATGCACTTGGTGAAATTGGCAGTAATGATATGAACTCAGGGTCATGCGGCGGGCCATTGGGAAGTTTCTACTATGACAGTAACACACTGACGGCATTAAATGATGATAATTCAAATCAGTCTATGAGCGACGCTGATGCGCTGAGCAATGCCAGGCTGATCATCCCCAATATGGCCGCTTCCGTTTCGCTGCAGTTCACTCATTCAATCCTTGGCAATTTAGCTGACAATGCTATCTGGGGTGTGTTCCTTACGTATACTAGTGCCATGGTTCTCCCTATCGAACTCGAAAATTTTTCTGCGATGCCAGATCATGATCATGTGAACCTTGCATGGACAACCGCATCAGAATTCAACAACGATTATTTTGATGTACAGCGCAGCCAAGATGGAGAGCATTATGAAACCGTGACTCCAGTGAAGGGCGCCGGCTATTCCCAATCACCCATCAACTATGCTGCCCGGGATGAATTTCCAATGGAAGGACGATCCTATTATCGCCTGAAGCAAATCAGTTTTGACAGCACATTTTCTTACAGCGATGTTGTTCTTGTCAACATGAATGAAGTACCCATGCTGAGCAATATCTACTTCGATGCACAGTCTGATATTCTCGCAATAAGTTTTACAACAGGTGATGTCCTGATGACTGTAGAGGTGATAGACGTGTGCGGAAGAACCCTGAGAAAAAAATCATTTGTTAATACTGCCGGGGTAATTAAGATTGCAGCATCAGATTTCACCACGGGTGTTTACCTCATCAGGATTTCAGATGCCACTCATTCAGTGGTAAGAAAAGTGAAGATTGGATAGAACTTTAATGGCGATGTCATCATCAACAGCTTTAATCTTGCAACAATAATTTACTCCACAATCTTCTTCAGTTCAAAACTTTTTCAGGAAATGAAATGCACTCTCTGTAACTTTGTGCTTTGATGATTCAAAATCAAAAACCGGCTCGCTGCAAAATCAACGAGCCATTTTTATTTCAGGAACATGATTGTCCCGAACATGATTCGGGATTTTTTTTGCAAACTGCCAACTGTAAACTGTAAACTTTTTTCCGTGCCCCGCGATAACTCTCTCCGCCATGTCCTCATCATCGGCTCCGGCCCAATCATCATCGGGCAGGCATGCGAGTTTGATTATTCCGGAAGCCAGGCGAGCAGATCATTGCGTGAAGAAGGTGTCCGCGTGTCGCTGATCAATTCCAATCCTGCAACCATCATGACGGATCCTGTCACGGCGGATCATGTTTACCTCCTTCCGCTCGATGTAAATTCCATCATTCAAATTCTTGAAGAGCAAATTGAAAAAGGAATTGCTGTTGATGCAGTGCTTCCGACGATGGGCGGACAAACTGCATTGAACCTCGCGAAGGAAGCAGACGAATTGGGTGTGTGGGAGAAGTACAAGGTAAAGATGATCGGTGTAGATATTCTTGCCATTGACCGCGCCGAGAATCGCGAAGTGTTTCGAAAACTCATGGGAGAAATTGGTATCGGCGTGGCGCCCTCACAAGTTGCATCCTCCATGCTGGAAGGAAAAGGGATTGCCCAGAAGATTGGATTTCCGCTCGTGATTCGCCCTTCATACACGCTCGGTGGAACAGGCGGCGCTTTCGTTCATACGCGCGAGGAGTTTGATGAATTACTCGATCGTGGATTGAAAGCATCCCCGGTTCGTGAAGTGATGATCGAGAAAGCAGTGCTGGGCTGGAAAGAATTTGAATTGGAATTGCTTCGCGACGCCGGGGATAACGTTGCTATCATTTGCACCGTCGAGAATTTTGACCCGATGGGAATTCACACCGGCGATTCGATCACCGTGGCGCCCGCAATGACTTTGAGCGATACTGCCTATCAATCCATGCGCGATCAGGCCATGCGAATGATGCGCGCCCTTGGAAATTTTGCAGGAGGATGTAATGTTCAGTTTGCATTGAATCCTGAGAACGAAGATATTCTTGCAGTAGAAATCAATCCGCGTGTGTCGCGTTCTTCTGCACTTGCATCGAAAGCAACGGGTTATCCGATCGCAAAAATTGCTGCAAAGCTTGCCATCGGTTATCATCTCGATGAGTTGCGCAATCAAATCACCGGAACAACATCAGCATACTTTGAACCGGCACTCGATTACGTGATCGTAAAAATTCCACGGTGGAACTTCGACAAGTTTCACGGAGCCGATGAAACACTCGGATTGCAGATGAAATCAGTGGGTGAAGTGATGGCCATCGGAAGAACATTCATTGAAGCATTGCAGAAAGCATGTCAGTCGCTCGAGAATGATTCAATCGGTTTGGGGGCTGACGGAAAAGCGTTGCGACCAATTGATGAGATCAAGGACAAGCTTCCGAATCCATCCTGGGACCGCGTATTCAGAATTAAAGATGCCCTCTCACTCGGGCTTTCCGTGAACACTATTCACAAAGCAACTCACATTGATGAATGGTTTCTTGAGCAGATCAATGAACTGGTGCTGGCGGAAAAAGAATTAAAGGAATACCATCTCGATTCTGTTCCGAAAGAATTTTTCATCCGACTGAAGCAGATGGGCTATAGCGATGTACAACTCGCCATCCTGCTTCGTGTAACTGAAGAAGAAGTTTATGAGCGTAGAAAGCAATTGAGCATTCGCCGCGTGTACAAATTAGTTGATACATGCGCTGCGGAGTTCGGCGCGCAAACTCCCTACTACTATTCCTCTTATGATGATGAGAATGAAAGCATCGTAAGTGATCAGAAAAAAATTATTGTGCTTGGCAGCGGGCCAAATCGCATTGGACAAGGAATTGAATTCGATTACTGCTGCGTGCATGGCTTGCTTGCCATTCGAGAATCAGGATACGAAGCCATCATGATCAACTGCAATCCTGAAACAGTTTCCACCGACTTCGACATTGCAGACAAGCTTTACTTCGAGCCTGTATTCTGGGAACATCTTTGGGAAATTATCGAGCATGAAAAACCGGAAGGAGTAATTGTTCAGCTCGGTGGACAAACTGCCTTGAAGCTCTCAAGAAAATTACACGAGAAAGGCATCCGCATTATCGGCACTTCATTCGATGATATGGACATTGCTGAAGACCGCGGAAGATTTTCTGACCTGCTCAAGCAATTGGAAATTCCATATCCTGAATATGGAGTGGCATTCACGGTGGAAGATGCTGTTGAGGTGGCGCATCGCGTGGGTTATCCTGTGCTCGTGCGTCCGAGTTATGTGCTCGGTGGTCAGCGCATGCGCATCGTGATCAACGATGATGAGTTGGAGAATGCCGTGATGAAATTGCTGAAGCATCTTCCCGGAAATAAAATTCTTATTGATCATTTCCTCGATCACGCCGAAGAAGCAGAGATTGATTGCATCTGCGACGGTGATGATGTACACGTGATGGGTGTAATGGAACACATTGAGCCCGCAGGAATTCACTCCGGAGATTCGTCTGCTGTGCTTCCTCCATTTGACCTTAAGCGTGGCGTGATCGAAAAGATGATCGAGTACGCAGAAAAAATTGCTGTTGCGCTCAACATCCGCGGACTCATCAACATTCAGTACGCGATCAAGAATGATAAAGTGTATGTGATTGAAGCCAACCCGCGCGCATCACGCACAACTCCCTTCATCGCAAAGGCATATCAGATTCCGTATCTCAACATCGCAACGAAAGTGATGCTCGGTGTGAAAAAGCTGAAGGAGTTCAAATTCGATCGTAAGCTCACCGGCTGGGCAATCAAAGAACCGGTTTTCTCCTTCGATAAATTTCCAAACGTGAATAAAGAGTTAGGGCCTGAAATGAAGTCTACCGGCGAAGCCATTCGCTTCATTAAGGATTTACAGGATCCTTTTTTCAGGCAGATGTATAAGGAGAAGAGTATGTATCTCAGCAGATAAAAATTCTATTGCTTTTTCCCTGCGAAATTTAAGTTGGTATTTCCATTACCATAAGTTCCCAAACTTGACATTGACCATGAATAGCTATAGTGATAGTAGACATATAGGCTATCAGCATTCAATGGCAATGAAGTTCGAACAAGCAAATCATCAGTGGCAGCTGGAGTGCAGCAGTAAGAGCTATCGCGAATCAATTCGCTTGTTGAATCTCTAAACAATTTCATTTTAATGTGGTCAACATAGCTGTTTATGATTTCATAAAGGGAATCATTAAGCTTCAACAAGGTAAACGTGTCTAACTTATCAATGTAGAAATTTTGATTGTAGTTATAAGACGGGTCATAAGTAAAACCATAAAACGTTAACGAAGGTCCTGTAATTTTTCCAACATAGATACCTTCGATGGGAATTGGTGGCGGTACTACAGAATCGTTGGACGACGAATCACTGTTTTGGTTAGATGAGTTGGCTGTCGCCGGAACTGCATGATCCTTCTCGCAGGAATAAATGAATGCAGTGAACACAAAGAAACTCACGAGGAGAAAAACTGATTTGCAATCGTTCACAATTAAAATTGTAAGAAGCCAAAATAAGGAAACTTGTTAAATCACATGGAGCACCTCTTCATCCTCTCTAAAACTACGCATTGATTTTGTAAAAGAAGTTAAAGCGGAAAATCACATCGTGATCGTAGTAAGTGACATATCATTTTTCGGTCTTATAAATTCTTATCTTCATCCCTGCATTTTAATCACATGAAGCATTTCTCCGCTTCTTTTGTTTTGTTGCTGCTTTCATGCCATGGATTTTCCCAATGTCCGTATGGCGGATCGTTGTCAGGAATTGAACTGGTGACGAACGGAGATTTCTCCGGCGGAAATACCGGCTTCAGCACTGACTACATTTATTGTAACACGCCACTTTGCATCTACACCGAAGGGTTGTATGCCATTGGTCCCGATCCCAATTATTTCCATTCTCAATTTTACGGTGTTGATCACACAACCGGCACGGGTAACCTGATGGTCATAAACGGAGCACCAAATGCTGCCACCAATATATGGTGCGAAACAATAACTGTACAACCTTATACCACCTACGTTTTCTCTTACTGGCTGGCGAGCATGTATGTATCGAATGCTGCGCAGTTACGGGTAATGTTTAATGGTATTGCAACAGGAACTTTATCTACTGCACCAAATGCACAATACACGTGGCTACAATTTTCTGTTGCGTGGAATTCAGGCATTAATACTTCAGTTGACGTCTGCCTTATTGATGAAAACTTAGCGGTCTTTGGAAACGACTTTGGAATAGATGATATTTCTTTTCAGCAGTGCGTTTGCAGCAGCACACTCATCCCTGAAGCGGGACCTGATGCAGCCATTTGTCCCGGAGATTCTGTGCAATTGAATGCCAGCGGCGGATCAGGATATTCGTGGAGCCCGGTTATCGGATTGAGTGATTCCCTTATCAGCAATCCAATCGCAGAGCCTCCAACAACCACCATCTATTATGTAACTGTGTACGATTCGGCGGGATGTTCCGCTGTTGATAGCGTAACTGTTTTTGTGAATCTCTCACCTTCGATTGTCACGAGTAATGATACCGACATTTGCTATGGCACGTCATCTTCATTATTTGCTGCGGGAGGCATCAGTTACTCATGGAGTCCGGCATCATCACTAAATGATTCAACATTATACAATCCAATCGCGACACCTGATTCCACTACAGTTTACTATGTGACGGTAACAGATACAGCAGGTTGTTTTGGTACAGACAGCGTTCTTGTTGCTGTGAATCCTTTACCCGTTATTTCCACGAGTGGTGATACCACCATTTGTAGATACAGTGCCATATCCATTTCGGCATCGGGAGGAGTGGCTTACTTATGGAGTACAGGCGAATCAACAACTGCAATCACAGTTAATCCTTCAACAAACACTTCTTACACCGTCTCAGTCACTGACACCAACCAATGTGTTTCTTCAGCCACGATCAACGTGCTGATCGCTCCGGATTTTCTGATCGTGAGCGGAGATGAAATATGTATTGGCGATAGCACTTTGCTTACCGCTTCTGGCGCAGCAATTATTATTTGGAACGACACAATAACCAATTCAGAAATCATGGTTGCCCCTGTAGCCAGCACTTTGTATACAGCAGTTGGCTTTGACGGAATGTGCTGGGATACTGCATCAGTAAATGTGATTGTGCATCCCCTTCCATTAGCTGATGCAGGAAGTGATGTCGAAATTTTATTAGGAGCGGAAATTACTCTGAATGCTACCGGCGGAATTTCCTGTAACTGGTCTCCGTCAACTGGTCTGAGTTGTGATGCCTGCTGCGACCCTCTTGCATCGCCGAAAGACACAACAGAATATTTTGTCACAGTCACAGATGATTACGGATGCAAAGCCAGTGATTCAGTTAAAGTATATGTGATACCACCTGATGAAGTTTATATTCCTGATGCATTTACGCCAAACGGCGATGGAGTGAACGATGTTTTTCTTCCCATCCTCAGCGGGGAAACAGAAATGACTGCGTTTAAGATTTTCAATCGCTGGGGCCAGCTCGTCTATTTCTCATCTGACAAATCGCATGGCTGGGATGGAAACTTTAATGGATTGCCGGAAGAAATCTCCACTTATGTTTATTGCTTCATTGGAGAAAATAAAGAGACCGGTCAAGTGATAGAGAAGAAAGGAAATGTAACGCTGTTGCGTTAACGTGTCGCTTGCCTGAGTTCTTAAAATCTTTAAATCATGAAAGTAATTCTCCTGTGCCTTCTGAATTTTTTCATTTGCTTTTTCACACAAGCGCAAACGTATCATTCGTTCATGCATGATACGGCGGTATGGGATGAGTACGCAGCGACCGAATGTTGTGACCCGGGTAATGGTTGTGTTGAGTATTATGAGACGGTTTGGATAATGGTAGGCGATACGATTGTCAACAACCTCGCCTACAAGAAACTGTATTACGAAGTTGTTTCTTATGCCCAAGACTTAGGCTGGGGATGCTTCACCTGCGGATTCTGGTCTTCTGGATTTTTCTGGCAACAATACCTCTTTGGTTTTATTCGGGAAGACTCAACCAAAAAAGTTTTCATTATTGCTAATCCAACTGTTATGCCGCCAATAGTTTGTTCTTCGACTGATTTTTCGACAGAAAAAATTCTTTATGATTTCAATCTGAATGTCGGCGATACAGTTCCGTGGAAACCATCTAATAACTTAGTTACTGCAATTGATTCAGTTCAAGCACCAAACGGTGAATTCTTGAGAACAACAAGATTTGTTTACACATCAGATTATTGGACCGAGGGATTGGGAAGTAATCTTGGTTTATTCGGTTCGTACATGGACATACCATTCGAATGCGGATGTGCAACCGAATGCGCTCAAGCTTCGGATTTACTACCACCAAATTCATTACCGTGTGATTTTCCAGTTGGAATTACAAAACTTCAAGCGAAAAGTAAGCTTCAACTCTCTCCCAATCCATTCTCAGATTTTATTTCTCTTACTTCTCCATTTCAATCGTCATCCCTTTTATCAGTGATGAATTCACAAGGGCAAATAATTTTAAAGAAGAGATTACAGCCATTCGAAAAAATCTCCTTCACAAAAAATGAATTGCCAACTGAAGGTTTGATTTTTTTTCGACTAATATCTGATGACGGCGTTTCGCAATCGGGAATTGCGGTTCACATCTTCTGAAGTGCTATATCACATAAAGCACTTCCTCATCCTTCTCTGAAACTACATTGTGATTTTGCAAAAGAAGGTGAAGCGGAAAAATCACATCTTCATTTCTTCCCCAATAAATATTCCCATGTTTCACAATAAATTTTTTGAAACGTTCCGGCGAGAAATATTTTAAATATTCACCTTTAACATGTTTGCTGAAGAATGGAAGAAAATCAACGACCTTCGATTTACCATTGCTTAAGTACAATCTGATTTGAAAATCCCTGAGATACTCAGCATTTTCAACGTCTACTTTTTTCTCTTCAGCTTCCGTTGAATAATTTCGCTGCTTACTTTTTTGTTGAGGATGAAGACTTGTTGCCATTTCTCAATTATTTGTTTGTGAAACCTTTTTAGAAATACAGCTACTTCGTTTGCTTCTGATTCAGTTAGCGGTTCTTTTCCTTTTATTATTTTGAAAAGCAAAGTTACTTCTTCGTTTTCGATGTGAAACTCAACCTTCATTTCGCGTTCCTGAATTTGAACATGCACATGAATTGGTAAATGTTCATTAGAATAGAACCTGATAATGTAGCTTAAGTACTGATAGATTTTCGGCATCCAAAACCAAATGTATATTTTCTCCTCTTAAAATATTTGTGCTTTCAATTCATTGATAGCAATTCTATTCTGTCCCACAATCCGGAATTGCAATTCATATTTTCTGACTTAAGTTATTTTTGTCCCGGAAAAATAGTTTCGCCTTGCTCCTCCGACTTCTTGAAACCCCGCTCCTTGATGTCCTGCTCATCATACTTCTGCTGCGAATATTTTTCCCTTCCCTTTTCGGAGTAAAACGAAGAATCAGGCAGAAGGAAGAAAAGGAACCAATCATCCGCCCTGATTCCTCCGGCCAACAACAAAAATTCAAGAAGGATCAAGGTGAATATATTGACTATGAAGAAATCAAGTGACACGAATCGCGACACGCGTATCGCGATTCGCGATCTTCACTTTCCCATTTCTATCTTTACCCAAAATTTTACGTCAATGTCACTCGAAGAAAAAATCATGACCGATTTGAAAGAAGCGATGAAGAATAAAGATGAAGGATCGCTTCGCGGTATTCGTGCCATCAAATCCGCAATCATTATTGCTAAAACCGAACCCGGCGCTTCTAAAGAATTGAATGAAGAGCAGGAAATAAAACTTCTCCAAAAACTTGTGAAGTCACGTAAAGATTCCCTCGAAATTTTTGAAAAGCAAAACCGCGAAGACCTTGCCGCAAAGGAGCGTGAAGAAATTGCTGTGATTGAAAAATACCTTCCAAAGCAAATGAGTGGAGATGAACTAAAAGAAGTGCTGAAGAAAATTATTTCAGAAACAGGAGCAATGTCGCCGCAGGACATGGGAAAGGTAATGGGCGCAGCGACAAAACAACTTGGAGGCAAAGCTGACGGGAAAACAATTTCTGCAATGGTGAAAGAGCTTTTAACGAATGGTTGAATGGCTGTATGGCTAAACTGTTTTCCTATGCTCTGCAACCATTTAACCATTCAGCAATTAAACAATTTGATCCTGAATGTGACCTTTCCGAATATCCGAATACCCCAATAAACCAATAACCATTTCTCCCCGTGTTGATTGACATCACCTTACTCATCCTCGCCCTCTTCGCATTGTGGAAAGGATGGCAGAAGGGTTTTATCATTTCAATTTTTACTTCATTAGCGTGGATATTGGGAATTATCGGCGCACTGAAGCTTTCTTCAGTTGCAGCGATATTAATGCGGGATAAGCTTGGCTGGCATTCTCACTATGCGCCAATTATTTCCTTTATTCTCATCTTCATCGTCATTGCCTTTATGGTCTATCTAATTGGTAAATCGCTCGAGAAAGTGATTCAAGTAATTCAACTTGGCTTCATCAACAGAATACTCGGTGCCGTACTGCGCTTATTTATCATCCTGTTTATCTTCAGCATGTTCATTTGGCTTATCAACCAGGCAGGGATGATTTCTCCTGAAACAAAAGCGCAGTCGAAAACCTATGACGCACTACTGTCGTTTTCTGATCACGCGATTATTTTTTTCGGGAATTACATTCCGGCAGTAAAGAATATTTTCAATGACATCGAACACTTCTTTGAAAGTATTGCTGATAAAGCTTCGCAGACAATGTAAATTTTTCTTCCACGTCTCATGCTCCCGATTACTCTATTTGTTATGAGAGAAAATGAAATTCCAATGGGGAAGACTCCTGAGAATCCGCTTCATGCTTACTTACCTTTGTGAGAATTGATTTCATGTTTTTTGCCTATTGCCTACTGCCTATTTAAAATGCTGCTGCTGATAGACAACTACGATTCTTTCACCTATAACCTGCAGGATTATTTTTCGCAGTTAGGAAAACCGTGCGAAGTAATTCGTAATGATGAAAAATCCATAGAGGAAATTATCGTGATGAATCCCGAAGCCATAATCCTTTCTCCCGGACCCGAAACACCGTCGAAAGCCGGAATCATGATGGAAGTGATTAAAAGATTTCACCGAAAAATCCCGGTGCTCGGCATTTGTCTCGGGCACCAGGGCATCGGAGAATTTTTTGGAGCGAGTTTAGTACGTGCCGAAAAAATTATGCACGGAAAAACTTCGCTCGTATATCATCAGCATCATCCGCTTTTCGAAAACGTTCCGTCACCGTTTGAGGCGATGCGCTATCACTCTCTTCTTCTCAAAAATGTTGAATCCACTTCCTTGCAAATCATAGCTACCACCGTCGATCATGAAGTGATGGCCATTATTCATCCCCAATATAAAACCTGCGGCATTCAGTTTCATCCCGAATCAATTCTCACTTCTTATGGCATTTCTATTCTGAAAAACTGGTTATCCTGGAGCGGGATTGATGCCTGATGCACTATCTTTGGAATAAGTTCAATCAACATTCCACCCGCGCAATCCCTTAAAAAAACTACTTTAGCACCATCACACTTTGCATCATGGAGTTAGTTGTAAAGGAAGAAGGCGGCTTTAAATTCATTGAAGAAGGTGAAGGTGAAGTGCTTTTGCTGCTGCACGGCTTATTCGGCGCTCTCAGCAATTTCAAAAGCATTGTGGAAGAGTTCCGCCTCCACTGCAAGGTGGTAATTCCGCTGCTGCCGATTTATGAGATGCCCATACTTGATTGCACAGTGAAAGGCTTAGTGCGCCATGTCAAGCGCTTTGTGGATTTCAAAGGATATGATTCGATGATTCTACTGGGTAATTCCCTGGGCGGACACGTGGCGCAATTGTACGCTCTCGATGTGCCGCACAAAGTGAAAGCGATGGTTCTTACCGGAAGCTCCGGCTTGTTTGAAAATAGTTTAGGAGGAAGTTTTCCCAAGCGAGGCGACTATCAATACATCAAAGCGAAAACCGAATTGACTTTTTATGATCCGCATACAGCCAACAAAGAGTTGGTGGATGAAGTGTATGAGATATGCAACAACCGTGTAAAGGCAATGCGTGTGATCTCAATGGCGCGCTCAGCCATGAAAGAAAATCTCGGCAACATGCTGCACAAGCTTGTGATGCCTGTGTTATTGATTTGGGGAAAGGAAGACAAGATCACTCCGCCATTTGTAGGAGAAGAATTTCATAAGCTGCTTCCGAATTCTGAGCTTGTGATGCTCGACCATTGCGGACATGCACCGATGATGGAGAAGCCCGGCGAGTTTAACATCATATTGGAAGAGTTTTTGCAAAAGTTAAATGTAGTCGCGGAACGATGAAAGCTTCAGAACTCATATCAAAGAACATTCCCTCGCTGAGAACTTCTGACACCGGAGCTACGGCACTGCGACTCATGAGCGAATTCCACGTGCTCCATCTTCCCATAGTAAATGAAAACCAGTTACTGGGCCTGATTTCGGAAGAAGATATCCTCAATACTCACGGAGTGGAAGAAGCCATCGGCAGCTTGCCGCTCTCGTTCATGCGACCGTTCATCAAAGACCATGAGCATCTTTTTGAAGTCATGAAAGTAGCGTCTGAATTCAGGCTCACAGCAATTCCGGTAATTGACAATGATGAAAATTACCTCGGCGTTATCACGCGCGATGAGCTACTAAATTATTTTGCATTGGAAACGGGGATCCTGGAACCGGGTGGCATCATCGTAATTGAGGTGAATGTGAAAGATTACACACTCGCAGATGTAGCGCGCATCATCGAACAGCACGAAGCAAAAATTCTTGGCTCTTTTGCCAAAACCAATGAGGAATCCAACAAGGTGCAAATCACTATCAAAATAAATCACACCGATCTGCAGCCGATCATTGCTTCACTCGCCCGGTATAATTATGTGGTAAAAGAAACTTTCACTGAGCCGGAGTACTTCGACAACCTGAAAGAGCGATATGATTCGCTGATGAATTACCTGAATATTTAAGAAGGAGTCATGAGCGATGAGCCATGAGCGATGAGTCAGCGTCGCACGCCCATAGTTCATAGCTCATATCCCATATCCTATCGCCCACAAAGACTTAGGCAAACCATTTGCTTCTTTACCACTCTGAATCTTCACCTTGAAGGAATCAAAACATAGCCCACGGAGAAAAGTGTGTTTGCAAATTGCAATTTCAATGTGCATGCTCTTTCTTCTTTCAATAAAAATTTCTTCCGCTCAGTTTCATCATCAGCATAAAAACAAAAAAATTGCTGACTCTACCACCAATAATTACATCATCATTCAGCACATTACACTCGAAGGCAACAGGCGTACCCGTGATGAAATTATTTTTCGCGAGCTGACTTTTTTACCCGGCGATACTATTGCAGTGGATCAATTGATGAAGCAACTTGAAGTGAGCCGCAACCAGGTAGTGAACACAGGGTTGTTCAATGAAGTGGTGGTGAACATTAAGAAGTGGGTGAATGATAGTGTCGATGTTTCGGTGAGCGTAAAAGAGCGATGGTACATCTTGCCGTTGCCAACCGCCAATCTTTATGATCGCAGCTTCAACGTGTGGTGGGTGGAGCATGATCATGATATCCGGTGGATACAGGCAGGCATTCATTTCAATCAAAAAAATGTTACGGGAAGAAATGATGAATTGCAGGCCACCGTGCTCTTCGGTTTTCAGCGACGGTTTGACATTACCTACATTCTTCCCTACTTCGATTATATTCAAAAGCATGGGTTGAGCGTGTCTGCTTCATTCACTCAATCAAGAAGCATCACCTATGCGATTGACAGTAACAAAGAACTTATTCATGAAGATGTGAATACCTATCAACGCTCTGTGTTTCAAACTTCGCTTGATTTTTCATATAAGCCGAAATTCAATTACAGGTATAGCGCCTCTCTCGGGTATAGATATTCTAAAGTGCAGGATACCATTGCCGAGTTGAATCCTGATTATTTTTTGCAGGGAAAAACAACACAGAAATACCTGTCACTGCGAATCGGGTTCACCCGCGACTTCCGTGACATCAGGGCGTATCCGCTGAGAGGAAGCTTTCTTGATGTCTCGGCAGCAAAACTCGGCCTTGGGTTTTTAAGTGATTTAGATCTCTGGGAAGCTTCCGTATCATTCAATGAATATTTTCAGCTTGGCAGAAAATGGTTCATGTCTTCACAGAACAAAATGAAGTTTTCCATTCCAACCGCACAACCGTACAATCTTCAGCGCGGCCTGGGATACGCAAACAATTATGTGACCGGCTATGAATATTACGCCATTGACGGACAGAACTGGGGTTACACGAAACTCGATTTGAAGAATGAAATTTTCAAAATAAAACTTCATTCGCTGCAGAACAACGTGTTTGTGAAAGGTGCAGACCTGCCCTTCGGACTCTATGGCCGGGTGTTTACGAGCGCAGGTTACGTTTCCAACGCTCATTCATCAACTCACAACACACTCGACAATCATTTGCTCCTCGGTGGCGGCATCGGTGTAGACCTGACATTACTGTACGACACAACCCTTCGCTTTGAATATTCAATTAATAAATTAGGCGAACACGGGTTATTTTTTCACCTGAGTTCGTATTTCTGAAATGGTGAAGGGTGAATGGGTGAATGGTGAATGGGTGAATAGTGAATAATGCCGCGTTTCTCTGTCCACCTCCATATTCTCTTAACTTTGCTTCTCACTTTTGAATCGTGAATCGTGAGGTGAGTCGCAAGTCATTAAGTGCAAATCCGCTCACGAGTCCTGTAGAAAATCAAAAACCCGCTCGCAGAGTCCTGCTGAAAATCCGAAATCAAAAATGAATATAGCCCTCTACTGCCGCAACATCCGCACCGATGATATCCCCGTGCTGCAAAAGATTCTCGATGTATTGGCGGCAAAAAATATGGGTGTATTTGTTTACAAAAATTTCTTCGAGAGCATTTGGAAAGAAATTAAAACGCGCTCGGGGATCTCTACTTTTTCTTCTCATGATGACATAAAAGACAAAGCAGAATACATGTTTTCACTTGGCGGTGATGGCACGCTGCTCGATACGCTCGCATTCGTTCGTGACCAAAACATTCCTGTCCTCGGCATTAATATCGGTCGCCTTGGTTTTCTCGCCAACATCGGGAAGGATGAAATCGAGCTTGCCATTGATGCCATTGAAAGCAGGTCGTACACTCTTGACAAGCGCACACTCCTCGAGCTTGAAACCAACAAGCCGCTTTTCGGAAACGTGAACTATGCATTGAATGATGTGACCATTCACAAGAAAGATACCTCATCAATGATCATCATTCACACGTACATCAACGGCGAGTTTCTTAACTCATATTTCGCTGACGGATTGATTGTGGCAACACCTACCGGTTCCACTGCTTACTCACTCAGTTGCAACGGGCCGATTGTAATTCCTACCGCAGAAAATTTTGTAATCACCCCTATTGCACCGCACAATCTGAATGTTCGACCCATTGTGGTTTCCGATTCAAGCGTGATCTCTTTTGAGATTGAAGGAAGAAATGAAAACTTTTTCTGCACGCTCGATTCGCGCACCGAGGCGATTGATACATCCGTTCAAATCGCCGCGAAGAAAAGCAGCTTTACTATGAATCTGGTTCGTCTAAGCGATCATCACTTCCTCGAAACGCTGAGGAGAAAATTGATGTGGGGAGCGGATGTGAGGAAATGATTTGGCAGTTTTCAGTTTTCAGTTTGCAAAAATGCTCCCAATGCTCGTCAGCAAATCCGAAATCGAAAATCCGACCTGTCGCGATCCCTTCGGGAAATCCGACGTGTCCCGATCCCTTCGGGAAATCAATTATGTTTGATGCATGAAGAAAGCGCTTCTTCCCTATGAGCAAACGGGATACTTCAGCAAGGTGGTTACGGATTATTTAAGTGGAGCTTCGACGCTGAAACCGTTTTACAATTTGTCGCCGGAGATTTCTTCCTTTCCCCAGATCATTGAGCAAAAAAAATCGGATCTCATTCATCGTGATGTGGTGAGTAATGCTTTGATGAGGCAGCATGCAAAGATTTTTGCAGAGAAGAATTTGCCTGATGTCAAAAGCAATATCGAGTCGCTGAAAAATGAAAACACGTTCACAGTCACCACGGCGCATCAGCCGAATTTATTTCTCGGTCCGCTCTATGTGATTTACAAAACTGTGAGCACGATTTTAATTGCGAAGAAGCTGAACGATACTTTCCCGCACTATCATTTTGTTCCGGTGTTTTGGCTGGGCAGTGAAGATCATGACAAGGATGAGTTGAATCACATTCACCTCTTCGGAAAAAAATTTGTCTGGAATACCGCGCAGCAAGGGGCCTTCGGTAGGATGAGCACTTCTTCACTGCGCCCGTGGGTGAATGAGATTAAATTGAAGCTCGGCGAGTCTCCTGCAGCGAGAGAACTTGCTGATGCGCTCGATGATGTGTACGTGAAAGAAAAATCAATCGCCTCTGCAACAAGAAAATTCCTGTATCAATTTTTTTCTGAGAATGGGTTAGTAGTCATTGACGGCGATGATCGTGAGCTGAAACAATTGTTTATCCCGGTGTTGGAAAAAGAAATGCGGGAGCAGTTTTCATTTCAAATTGTAAGCAAGAGCAATGAAAAGTTTGCGATTCACTATGAGCCGCAAGCTTCGCCGCGGGAGATCAATTTGTTTTATCTCGATGAAGGATTGCGGGAGCGCATCGTAAAGGATGGCGACCGGTTTAGCGTGCTGAATACTTCACTTTCTTATTCGCAGCAGGAGATAGAATCGCTGATTCGTTCGTCGCCTGAAAAATTTTCTCCGAATGTGATTCTGCGTCCGCTCTACCAGGAAACCATTCTTCCTGATGTAGCGGTGATTGGCGGTGGAGCGGAGGTGACCTATTGGCTGCAATTGAAATTCCTGTTCGATGAATGGAAGAAGCCAATGCCCATCCTGTTCCTCCGCAACTCTGTTTTATGGATTGACTCGGTAAGCGCTTCGCGAATGGAAAAGCTGCAGATTCTTCCCGAAGAGCTTTTTCATAATACCGATGAGATCATTAACCGTTACATCGAAAAACAAACCGGTGACCTGATTTCTCTCGAAGATGAAATCAATCGTGTAACTGCTGCTTTCGATGATGCCATTAAACGGACGGTGATGGTTGATCAATCACTCAAAGGTGTTTTTGAATCGGAGAAGGTACGGGTGATAAAGGCACTGGAGCAATTGGAAGATCGGCTGCGCAAAGCAGCCAAGCGCAAAGACGAGACGTCAGTTCACCAGATAAAAGCGCTGACCGAAAAGCTATTTCCTGAAAATAGCATGCAGGAGCGCTACGATAATTTTATGATGCTCTATTCTAAACACGGTAAGGAATTTCTTTCAGCATTAAAATCTCATCTTGATCCGTTCGAGAAAAAGTTTACCATTTTGATTGAGGAGCAATCTCTCCAGTAGGCAATAGGCAGTAAAGACAGTAGGCAATATGCAGTAGGCAATAGGCAATAGGCATTCTCGATTCACCACTAAAAAAAACCAAAGGCACTTTACAGCGCGCCTTCAGTAAACAAAATTCAACTTGCATGAGCGCGGGAATAAGTTTTCAGAATGGGAGTGCCTGTTCTGCGGGGGAATTTTCATAATCAGCGAATAAAAAAAATATTGTGGAAGAATCTCAAATTATGCAAGTGCTCACTTCTTCCGCTCTGTTGTAAACATCACCAATTCCTCCAGTGCGTTTCTCGATAGAGATTCAGGAAAAGAGTGGAGAATATCCAGCGCATCACTTTTGAATTGCAGCATTTTTTGTGAAGCATATTCAATGCCGCCGTTGCTCCTGACCAGCGCCATCACTTCTTTCACGCGCAAAGAATCGTCGTGATGATTCTTGATGGTATTAATTATTTTCCTTTTGTTCATGTAAGAAGAATGTTGCAGGAGATAGATTACAGGCAATGTCATTTTTTTTTCTTTCAGATCAATTCCTTTCGGCTTACCGGTATCATCGCTGCTGAAATCAAGAAGGTCATCTTTGATTTGAAAAGCGATGCCTGCTTTCTCTCCGAACAATTTCATTTTTGAAACCTGTGCATCACTCACGCCCGCAGAGGCAGCACCGCATGCGCATGCCGATGAAATGAGCGTTGCCGTTTTTTGCCTGATGATTTCGAAATAATCTTCTTCGCGAATGTTGAGCCGGCGTGCTTTTTCAATCTGCAATAGTTCTCCCTCACTCATTTCCCGAACGGCGTCACTCACCAATTCGAGCAAGCGAAATTCACGATTAGCAGTACTCAGCAGTAAGCCTTTCGAAAGAAGATAATCACCGACAAGCACTGCAATTTTATTTTTCCAAAGTGCATTGATGGAAAAAAAACCGCGGCGCTCATGCGAATCATCCACCACATCATCATGCACCAATGTTGCCGTGTGAAGCAACTCAATCATTGCAGCGGCGTGGTAGGTGGAATCAGTTACGGCTCCGAACATTTTTGCAGACAGGAACACAAACATTGGTCGCACCTGCTTGCCCTTCGTGCGCACGATGTAACGTGTGATGGCATCAAGCAGCGGTACCTTGCTCTTCATGGAATCACGGAATTTATCTTCGAAAATTTTCAGCTCCTCACTGACAGGAGCTTTGATTTCTTCCAATGATTTCATAATGGCGTGAAAGTATGGAGTTGTCAGGATAATAGGATAGCAGGTTATTGGGAAATTAGGCAATTGGGTTATTAGTAGATTCAATCCCTCATTAAATCAATAACCTGATATCTTGCGCTGGGGGCCATTTAAACCTTCAATGGAAAACATCCCTTCCTGAGAACTTCTTCAACATAAAGCCGTATAAACAAAGTCATTAACAACTTGTTTGCAGCAGCCCAGCAGATCATTGGGTAACTTGCACCCTCCAAATTTTCCACCATGAGAGAAAATTTTTTTAACCAAATCAATCGCCGCCGTGTATCGGGAGAGCATCGCTTTTTTAGCTTTTTGAGGCGCATTAGTTTGTCGCTTTCAAAAGTGGCATTCTTCGTTGTGTTCTTTTGGTTCGGAGTTTTAAAAATGATGGAATTGAGTCCGGCTGAAGGTGTGGTTCATGCTCTGTATCAGCACACCGTTCCTTTTATTCCCTGGAAACTGTTCATTATGTCGTTCGGCGCCTATGAATGTCTTATCGGAATTCTCTTCCTGATTCCCGGAAAAGAAAAATGGGCGCTTTACCTGCTTATCCCTCACATGATCACTACGTTTGGTCCTTTGGTGATGGTGCCCAATCTCACTTGGAGGGGATTTCTTGTTCCGAACCTCATCGGGCAATACATCATAAAAAATGTGGTGATCATTGCGCTCGCAATTTTTATTTCCGCCTCCGTTGCCGAAAATCAGGAGCGAAAGAAGGAGGAAGAGGATGCAGAGCCTAAAGAACGGAAGATTAAGATTGCCTGAGCTTTTGAAGAGTTGATTGGGTTTGCCCATAGGGCTTTTTCGAAGATATTGTTTGAGATTGTTGGCTCAAACCCTTTTATTTCACCTCCGCTTCCTTGTAAACCGCCGCCCCTTCTAATTGCTTAAACCACTCTTCTCCATACTTTCTGATCAACGCATCTTTCACAAATTGAAAAACCGGAACACCAAGTTGTTTACCGTTTGCGCAGGCAGGCGAACAAATTTCCCAGCGATTGTAATTCACTGCATCATAGTCCTCGTGTTTCGTGATTCGAACAGGGTAGAGATGACATGATACCGGTTTTCTGAAATCAATTTTTCCTTCGTGGTATGCGCGCTCAATGGCGCACTTCGCAATTCCCTGTTCAAAAAAAACATAGGCGCATTGCCTTACGCCATCAATCAGCGGCGTTACAAAATCACCCTCGCTGTCAATGAGCCAGGTTCCGTATTGCTTAACAGATTTTATTCCTTCTTCCCGCATGTATGGCTTCACATTCTCAAAAATGTTCTCAAGCACAGCAGTTTCTTCCCATTCGAGGGGCGCACCGGAATCTCCTTCCACACAACACGCCCCTTTGCATTTATCGAGCGCACAAACAAATTGCTTGTCGAGGAGATCTTCTGAAATTATTGTTTTGTCAATTACAATCATGTTGGAAGCAAAAGTATGGCTGAATGGTTAAATGGTTTAATTGTTTGCTGAGTTGAAGAGCCATTTAGCCATTTGACAATTCAGCCATTAAACAATTGAACAATCGAAAACTATCTTTGCGCACATGGCCGAAAAGGATTTGTTCAAGGAAATTATTTCGCACTGCAAGGAATATGGTTTCATTTTTCAGTCGAGTGAAATCTATGATGGCTTGAGTGCCGTGTATGATTATGGTCAGAATGGGGTGGAGCTGAAGAATAACATTCGTGAATACTGGTGGCGCTCGATGGTGCAGTTGCATGAAAACATTGTTGGACTTGATGCAGCCATTTTTATGCATCCGACCGTGTGGAAGGCGAGTGGCCACATAGATGCATTCAGTGATCCGTTGATTGATAATAAGGATTCTAAGAAACGATACAGGGCAGATAATTTGATTGAAGATTACATCGCAAAGCTCGAGGCGAAGATTGATAAGGAAGTGGAGAAGGCGAAGAAAAAATTCGGAGAGAGCTTCAATGAGGAGCTTTATCGCACCACCAATCCGAGAGGTGTTGAAACACAGAAGAAGATTGAGGAGTTGAATGGAAGAATGAAGCGCGCGCTTGAAGTGAATGACATGGAGGAGTTGAAACAGATTATTCTCGACTGCGAAATTGCCGATCCCGTAAGCGGCACGCGCAACTGGACCGATGTAAGACAGTTCAACCTGATGTTTTCCACGCAAGTGGGTTCAATAGCCGAAGACTCGAACACCATTTATTTACGACCGGAAACTGCGCAGGGTATTTTTGTGAATTTTTCAAACGTGCAGAAGACCGGGAGACTGAAAATTCCATTCGGCATTGCACAAACGGGAAAAGCATTTCGCAATGAAATTGTTGCACGGCAATTTATTTTCAGAATGAGAGAGTTTGAGCAGATGGAGATGCAATATTTCATCAAGCCGGGAACTGAAGAGGAATGGTACAATACGTGGAAACAAACACGAATCGAATGGCACAAGCGGCTCGGATTTCCTGAAACAAAATACCGCTTTCATGATCACCTCAAGCTGGCGCATTATGCAAAGGCGGCTTGCGACATCGAGTTTGAATTTCCTTTCGGCTTCAAGGAACTCGAAGGCATTCATTCGCGCGGTGATTTTGATTTGAGTAATCATGAAAAATTTTCAGGCAAGAAACTTCAGTATTACGATGGTGAAAGCGGGGAGAGTTATGTGCCGTATGTGATTGAAACTTCGATTGGACTGGATCGCATGTTTCTCGCCATGGTTTCTGCTTCATACACTGAAGAAAAAGTCCCGACGGCGAATGAAGGTGAAGAAGCAACAAGAATTGTTTTAAAACTTCCTCCGTTGCTCGCACCCATCAAGGTTGCAATTCTTCCTCATCTTGCAAAAGATGGTTTGCCGGAAAAAGCGCGTGAGATTTTTGATCGCCTCAGGTTTGTTTGCCGGTGTTTTTATGAGGAGAAGGACACTATTGGTCGCCGCTACAGAAGGCAGGATGCGATAGGAACTCCGTATGCACTCACCATTGATCATCAGACATTGCAGGACAATACTGTCACTATTCGCTATCGTGATACGATGCAGCAGGAAAGAATTTCTGTTGACCAGGTTGAGGCTATTGTGAAAGAGAAATTGGATTGGAGGAATTTGCTCGCATAATTTCCCTATGAAAATCTGGATTCTTAAAGCCACGGTTCAGAAAATAATTTCCTGCCTTCCATTCAGTCACCGCATCAATTTTCTTTTTCAGAAATACATCACCAGGGGTGTTGATCTTACTGATGAATATTTTGAAGACCGGCTGGAGCATCTCAGGCAACATCTTCATTACTTCGAAGAATATTCATCCGGAGAAAAAAAATCAGCGGTGGAATTGGGCACCGGCTGGTATCCGATTATACCCGTTGCAATGTCATTATATGGTTTTGAAAAGATATTTTCTCTTGACATCCATTCTTTCGTGAGTAAGGAACGGCTAATTACTACCCTGGAAAAATTTTCAGACTATTATCAGAGAAAAAGACTTCCGGAGTTTTTGAAGAAAGCTTCATTAACTGAACTGGAAACTCTGATAAAACATTCTGGCAAATTTTCACCGGAAGAAATACTGAAGGAGCTTCGCATCACTCTGCTTATTCAGGATGCGCGGCAACTTCCTTTTGAGAATAATTCCGTTGATCTCATTACCTCCAACAATACATTCGAGCATGTGTATCCCTCAGTGCTCATGGGAATTTTGAAGGAGTTCAAACGGGTGGTGAAGAGCGGCGGAGTAATGTCACATTTCATTGACATGTCAGATCACTTTGCTCACCTTGATAAATCCATCACGATATACAACTTCCTGAAATTTTCTGATAAGCAGTGGAAGCGAATTGACAATTCTATTCAACCGCAAAACCGTTGGCGCATGAACGATTATGAGCAGCTTTATGACTCGCTTCAAATCCCAGTCACAGAGAAAAATTGCAGAGCCGGTGATGTTGAATCATTGCAAAGAGTGACAGTGAATAAAAAATTCAAGAATTATTCTGCGCCAGATTTAGCCATCAGTCATTGCTATGTCATTTCTAAGTTTTAGAAACTCCGGTGATGGGAGAAAGAATTTTAATTTATGAAAATCTGGCTGCCACGAATTACCACGAAAAAAAGAAAAACCCGGTGCGCGAATTCGGATAATTCGTGGCAAGCTTTAAAGTAATCTGAATGAGAAAATTTGCTCACGATCAAAAAGCTCTTTACCTTTCATATTCATTTTTCTCTATGAAAAAGTTCATCCTGTCATATATCATTTTACTAACCGGAATTATTTCTGGGTGCTCAAAAAATGATTCAGGTGAAATTATTACTCATCAATACAAAGCAACTATCCACGTAACGGTCTCACAGGCCGACTCGGTACTATCAGGAGCAAAAGTCGATGTGTATGAAAACAAGGATGACCGCGATAATGTGTTGCAGCCGGATTACAGCAAAACAACTGACTTAACAGGCGTTGCTGAATTTGGCAACCTTGATACGAGCTACTATTATTTGAGAGTTACAAATCCGAAAACTCAGGCGGTAATAAAAGATGAAACAAATACACCCGATGGAACAATTTCATTTGTGGAAATTATCTTTTGACAGCAGCTTCATTCTATTATAAGCTTCCTCACCGCAAACTCCCGCTCACTCTTCAATTCGAGAAAGTAAGTTCCCGCAGAAAGATTTTGACAATGAATCGGAGTGGAATGCTTTCCTCCGTTTACTGTACCATCAAAAATTAACCGCTCTTCTTTGCCTGAGACATCATAGAGCATGATGGCAACAGGTGAAGATTGAGGGATGAAGAAGGTGATGGATGCAGCTCCATGAACAGGATTCGGAAATACGGAGAGGAAGAACTTTTCCGGACTTGCAGATGAAACAATCAAGGGAATTACCTGCAATGAATCACACAGCGTATCAAATGAGCAATTGTCATAGGTTATCAGGCAAACGAAAAATATTCCTGTGGTATCATAGATGTGAACTGGATTTTGTTCTGAGGAAAAATTCCCATCACCGAAATCCCACTGCCATTGAATGGCATTCACTGATTGATCTGTGAACCATGCGGTATCGTTTGATTGCACCAAAGTAAACGCCGCAATAAATGGCGGGCATTGCACCATTACATCTTCACACAATGTGTCGCTGCTGCAATTATCTGAAGTCAGGAGGCAAACATGATATGTTCCTGCCTGCGAATAAATGTGTGATGGATTTTGCAGTGAAGAAAAATTCCCATCGCCGAAATCCCATTGCCATTGAATGGCATTCGCTGATTCATCCGTGAACTCGACAGTATCGTACGATTGTACAAAAGTAAACGCCGCAACAAATAAAGGGCATTGCACAATTACATCTTCGCACAATGTATCGCTGCTGCAATTATCAGAAGTCATGAGGCAAACATGATATGTTCCTGCCTGCGAATAAGTGTGCGATGGATTTTGCAGTGAAGAAAAATTCCCATCGCCGAAATCCCATTGCCATTGAATGGCATTCGCAGATTGATCGGTGAAGACAACGGTGTCATTGGATTGCACAAAAGTAAACGCCGCAGTGAAGGGAGGGCACTGAACATTCATGTCTTCACACAATGTGTCACTGCTGCAATTATCTGAAGACATGAGGCAAACATGATATGTTCCTGCCTGCGAATAAGTATGTGACGGATTTTGCAATGAAGAAAAATTCCCATCGCCGAAATCCCACTGCCATTGAATGGCATTTGCCGATTCATCGGTGAACCAAACGCTATCGTATGATTGCAGAAAAGTAAACGACGCAATGAACGGAGGACACTGCACAATTACATCTTCACACAATGTATCGCTGCTGCAACTATCTGAAGTCATGAGGCAAACTTGATATGTTCCTGCCTGCGAATAAGTATGTGATGGATTTTGCAGTGAAGAAAAAATCCCATCACCGAAATCCCATTGCCATTGAATAGCATTCACTGATTCATCTGTAAACCAAAGGGTGTCATCTGATTGAAGAAAAGTAAACGACGCCACAAACAGGGGGCATTGCACAATTACATCGTCACATACTGTGTCGCTGCTGCAATTATCTGAGGTCACGAGGCAAACGTGATATGTTCCCGGCTGCGAATAAATGTGCGATGGATTTTGCAGTGAAGAAAAATTTCCATCGCCGAAATCCCACTGCCATGCCATTGCGTTAACTGATTGATCAGCGAACCCAATGGTATCATTTGCTTGCACAAAAGTAAATGCCGCAACAAGCGGAGGACATTGCACATTCAAATCTTCGCACAAAGTGTCGTTGGTACAATTATCTGAGGTCATAAGGCAAACGTGATACGTTCCCGCCAGCAAATATGTGTGTGTTGGATTTTGCTCTGAAGAAAAATTCCCATCGCCGAAATCCCATTGCCATGAAGCGGCATTCAATGATTGATCAACAAATGAAACGTCCAGGTCATTTGCTGTAAAACCGAATGATGATTCCACAATCAAACATTGCACATTGATCAGCTCACAAATGGAATCGGTGTTGCAAGTGTTTGAAACTATTTCACAGACCATATAAATGCCGGGCTGAACAAAGGTGTGCTCCGGATCTTGTTCAGTAGAAAAATTTCCATCACCGAAATCCCAGTACCATGCAGTATCATTTTGTGAAGCATCAAAAAAAGAAACCTGATAGAGCGCGGTAGCGTAGGTGAAAGAATCAAGCGCAACAGGATTGCACACTGAAATTGTTTTGCAAATGGTTTGCGGCGAGCATCCATCTCCGCTAACTGTGAGACAGACCATGTACGTCCCTCCGCTCGTGTATGCATGGGATGGATTTTCCAATTGTGACGAATCACCGTCACCGAAATTCCAATTCCATGAAAGTGGTATGCCCAGAGTAGAATCAGAAAATAAAATGGTATTGGAATTCCCGGTGAAGCCGAAATTAGCGACGAAGCCATTGCACAAACTAACTTGCTGGATAATTGAACTTGCATTGTTGCAGGAGTCATAAACCGTGAGCGTCACGTTATATGTTCCATTCTGAGCGTATGTGTGAACCGGATTTTGTGTGCTGTCACTATTTCCATCTCCGAAATTCCATATCCATTGGGCTGCATTGGAAGAAAGGTCAGTGAACTGAACATCATTTCCGCCCGGATAGGAAATATTGAATGATGCAACCGGCGTTGAAGTACAGGTTGAAATTGAGGTGCAAAAAGTTTTTGAAGAGCAGGTATCAGATGCAGTTAAGCAAATATTGTATGCTCCATTGAGAATGTAGGTGTGTGACGGGTTAATTTCAACGCTTGTAGTTCCATCTCCAAAATTCCAGAGATAAGTGAGGGCATTGTAGGATTCGTTGGTGAAAGAAAGGTCTTTCCCGTTCTGTGAGAAAGAAAATTGGGCTGCAGGATAAGAAGGACAATGTTCATTCAGCTTCACAATCCATCCGCCTTCAATCGGACGGCAATCGTTGGTAAAGCATGCATTGTGATGGTCACCATCATCAGAGAGGCTTGCGCCGGCGATGATCACGTCATCAGAGTCAAGGGCGGTTATGCAATTGCTCCAATCATCGCCCGAGCCACCGGTGCTTTTCGCCCAAAGCAAATTCCCGGTGCCGGAAATTTTGATTGTCCATTGATCATTGTAAATGGAATTGACGTGATGATCATTAATGTTTCCGTTCGTGGAGTAAGATGAGCCCGTAAGGAGAAAGTTTCCGTCTGTCAGCATAATCATTTGCGAAGCATAATCCTGATCTTTTCCTCCGAACGATTTTTTCCACAGCACATTTCCATTAGCATCAATTTTGAAAATCCAGTCATCATAATAAGTATTGCTTCCGTTATGTCCCGTGACATCGCCATCGCCCGATTCACTCATGCCACCGATTAGATAGCCATCGCTCAGTTTTAAAACAGAGCGCACCTCTTCATTGAACATTCCTCCATAACATTTCTTCCACTGAATATTTCCGGCATCATCCATTTTCAGGAGCCAGATATCATTGGCGCCATGATTACCCGAAACATCACCATTGTTTGAACCGGTGTATGCCGCAAGTAAAAATCCGCCGTCATCCGAAGCTACAATATCACGCGCATAGTCGAAGAGCGAACCCCCGGCCGATTTCTCCCAAACTACATTTCCATTTGCATCGAGCTTGGTCACGTGCAAATCTCTCAGCGAAGAAGAATATTGATCAGTTGTAAAAAGAAAACTCCCGTCATCAATCTGAATTACTTTCCCGAAACAGGTTTTCTCACTGTCGCTAAAAAAAAATTGCTTTTCCCACTGCTTGTTTCCGGTGCTATCAGTTTTTACAAGCCAATTGAAATCGAAAGACGAGGAATCTCTGCTGCCTGCAAAAATGTATCCGTGATCAAAAGTTTTTGTGAGGGAGAATACACGATAACTCTCAGCAGTGACGGGCGTGAAGATTTTTTCCCAAAGTAAATTTCCGTCGCGGTTATAACTTCTCAATCCTGTTGCTGAAGAATCATTACAGCTTTTCAAGTCAAAAGCAACAGTGAAAATACTATCGGATAAGCTCACGGATGATCGTACTGTAGCATTGGCGAGACATCGTTCCCACTCTACACCCGGTGCAAATTGTGCTCGTGATGCGAGGTGAAAAACTGCTGCTAAAAGAAAGAGAATGGAAAGATGTTTCATAAAATTGCGATAAGAGCTGTCATATAGAAGCCCGGATTAATCAACGTCAAAAAAAAATTAATGAACGCGTGCGGGCCTGATCGTCAATTCTCCTCTACAAAAGAACTGTAAAAATGATTCACAACCAAAGGTGTTACGATGTTGCAAGAAATTTTCAACTTAGCATTGGCTTTCACAAACAAAAAGCTCCGGCAACATTTATTGCCGGAGCTTTGGTTTTGTTCCTGGCTGGTACCCTCACCAACCGGGCATTTTATTCTATCACTAATCTTCTCACCACCGACTCACTTCCTTGTTTCAACTGAAGCAAGTAGATTCCTGCAGGTAAATTTTTCTTTGGGATCATGACTGCATGATCTCCGGCAGAAAGAATTTCACTGAGTACCGTCCTCAGCAATCTCCCCTGCACATCAGTCAATGTGATAGTAACAGGAGAATTTTCAGTTACCGTGAATGAGATGGTTGCTTCATCACTGAATGGATTCGGATAGATGTTGAATGATGATGATTGCGAATTGACTGCTCCGGTACCAACACCAAAATCCACTGTGATGCTGATACATGCAGAATCAGTACTGCAATCATTCGATGCGAATAAACAGACCAGATACGTTCCCGGAGCTGAGTATTGGTTAGACGGGTTCTGCAGATTGGAAGTATTACCATCTCCGAATGTCCATTGCCATGAAGTAGCATTTACAGAGAGATCGGTGAATGAAACATTAAGTCCGTTTGCTGAGGAATCAAATGCGGCGCTGACTACGGCACAAACCGTTACATCAGTACAGAAAGTATCTATACTGCATTCATTCGATGCGATCAAACACACCGTGTACGTACCTGAAGCAGCATACGTATTGCCCGGGTTTTGTACGTTGGAGGTATTACCATCGCCGAAATCCCATTGCCACGAAGTTGCACCACCCGAAAGATCAGTGAAGAGGACATTAAGATCGCTTGTTGTGAATGTAAATCCTGCAGCCACTTGTGCGCATTCCACCGTTACCTCTGTGCAGAGAGTGTCGAGGCTGCAGGAATTTGAGGCAATCAAACAAACTGTATAAGTACCCGAATTTAAATAAGTGTGAATCGGGTTTTGTCCAATAGAAGTATTACCATCACCGAAAGTCCATGACCATCCAGTAGCGGCAACAGAGGCATCAAGAAATTGAACATCAAGCCCGTTAGCTGCGAAGTTAAATCCTGCAATCACAGATATGCATTCAACCGTTACCTCAGTACAGAAGGTATCAATGCTGCATTCGTTGGATGCAATCAGGCAAACCGTAAATGTTCCATCGGTAGAGTAGGTGTAAGTGGGATTTTGTGCGTTGGAAGTACCACCATCACCAAATGTCCATTCCCAGGAAGTAGCACCTACAGACAGATCACTGAATGAAACTGTAAGCGAGCTTGCCAGGAAACTAAATCCTGCAGTCACCTGCGCGCATTCAACCGTCACATCCTGGCAGAAAGTATCACTGGCACAATCATTCGATACGATGAGACATACAGTATATGTTCCCGCAGTTGAGTAAGTGTTAGAAGGATTTTGCAGGTTGGAAGTATTGCCGTCTCCGAATGTCCATTGCCACGAGGTAGCTCCACTGGATAAATCTGTGAATGATGCCGTGAGTCCGTCTACCGTGAAATCAAATCCGTAGCTAACCAATGAGCATTCCACAGTTACATCGGTACAGAACGTATCAATGCTGCAATCATTCGATGCAATTAAACAAACAGTGTACGTTCCCGCATTTGTATACGTGTAGGCCGGGTTTTGTGCGTTGGAAGATCCTCCATCGCCAAAGGTCCATTGCCATGAAGTAGCGGTACCAGAGAGGTCGGTGAATTGAGCATTAAGTCCGCTTGTGGTGAATGTAAATCCTGCACTTACCGGAATGCATCCAATGATGATCTGTGTACATGTAGTATCCACAGCGCACAAACTGCTGGAAATAAGACACACCGTATATATACCTGAGTCAGCATACACGTGTGTGGGATTTATCTCTGTAGAAGTACTTCCATCGCCGAAGGTCCAGAAAAATGAAACGGCATCGAAAGACGTATTGGTGAATGAAAAAGAAAGTCCGGACTGAGTATAGGTGAATCCTGCTGTTACATCGCAACCATCGAGCAAGCGCAACACCCAGAAATCATAATCACCATGGTTGTCTATCACATCAAGGTCCGTTGAATTGGTATAACCGCACAATCCAATGGAGCCATCAGGGCTGGCTTGGCCGCGCGAACAAATATCCTCCGCTGTTCCACCCATGCATTTTTGCCACGTGATCGCTCCGGCGGAAAGAGTGTTGTACATCCAGAAATCATAACCCCCATAAAGGCAATCTTTATCTCCTGAGGGAGCAGAATTTGAAGAAGCTGCTACAATATAATTTGAGAGGGTTTTTTCAATAGAAGCGCCGTCAAGTTCCTGGTCAGTGCCGCCGTGAGTGCTTTCTGAAAGAAAAGCACCGAGGGAATCAACTGTGAAAAGCCATGAATCATTTTGACCAAAGAAATCACGATGACCTGAAACCACAAAATGATTGTTCTCATCTTCATGCACATCATAGGCACCATCATCTAATGAATCGCCGACAAGAATATTCCACTGATCAGTGCCGAATTTACTCAGGCGCGCCACCCATGCATCGGAACCACCGTGATTAAGGCCGGCGAGTGTTCCGTTGTTAGAGCGGGAGAGACCTGCTACAATGAATCCGCCGTTTCCCGCTGTGATCACCGATTTGAATTCATCATAAGCATGACCACCCTTGTCTTTTTCGCGAATGAGATGGCCCAGGGTATCTACATAAACAATCCATCCGTCGCCTGCGCCTTTGTAATTGTCCACTTGGCCATCATCAGACCAGGTGTATCCAACTACCACGAAGCCGGTATCAGCGGTAGTGGCTATATCATTTGCGACGTCGTCACCCGATCCACCGAAAGTATTTTCCCAGATAATTGCTCCCGAACCATCAGTTCTCACCACCCAAAAATCTTTTGCACCATGACTTGAATCGATATCACCATCGGCTGTATCTGCGTATCCGACAGCAATGTACCCTCCGTCACTTAGTTGGCGAATGGCGTTAAGCGCATCGTCACCAGTGCCGCCGTAAGTCTTTTGCCATTGAAGATTTCCATCCACATCAAGTTTGATGACCCATCCGTCAATGCCACCATGGTTATCGGTCACTTGGCCGTCATTAGAGTTGGTGAAGCCGCATACTACGTATCCACTGTCAGAGGTGCGATGGATATCTGTTGCACGGTCATTGCTGCTGCCACCAAAGCATTTTGCCCATTGAATTTGAGGCGCCTGCGCTGCCGTTTGTTGTGCGATGAACGTGAAGAGCACCGCTGCGAGAACAAAGTAGTGTTTTAGCAATTTGTAATTCTTTTTCATGCTGAATAGGTTTTTAAGGGTAATAAAATTTGCTGCAAGTAACTGCTTTTTGTTGAAATGTAAAAAAATCAGACTTGATTGTGGCGTAAAATTAGTCTCAAGTAATGAAAGGTGTCTGTAGGCCTGCAATTCTTTAACACTAATTAAGCCAATTGTTTTTTATTCTGTACAAAAAAAATCCTGTCACGATGAGGTGACAGGATTTTATCAGGTAATGAATTCCGGTTTATTCCTATCTCACTTTAATATTTCGAGCTTTTAGTTAGCACCGCAATGTATTTTCACAAGATACTTAGATGTAGGAGTCTTAGAGACCGCAGTGTTTTTACAACCGTTTGCGTGCATCCAGTCAGTGCAGGTAGTGTTAAACCATGTCTTAAAAGCGGGATAGTCAGGACCATAAATAAGCGCACTATCGGGATAAGTATCCATATAACTCGAGTTTACAATGATGTATGTAAATAAATTCAAGTATTGCCCGGTAGTATCGTGACCAAACGTATTTGTTCCGGGAGTCAGAATCGCATGTTTGATATATGCTAAGGCATTGGTAATCTTAAGTGCATTCTCAGCTTTTAAAGAGTACCAGGTAGCATTCTCAAACTCTAAAATATGCCCTTCAGCATAGTCGTGTGCATCATGTTCATCATACGCTGACTTGGTATAGACCAGCACGTTCATGAAATCCGTGGAAGTCCCTATTCTTTCTTCAGTTACTAATGAAGATGGTGTTGGCAATACAGCAGATTCCTTGGTACATGACGCCGCAACAATCATCACGACGATGGCGCTAAAGGTTACTTTGATTAAGTTGTTCATTAGTACGTGTATGTGTTTTTTATTTGGTTAGAAAATTTGATAGTTAAAATTTCAGATATTGATATTTGTTACATTTCTGATTTCTGCTCTTTCTTGACCACATTTTAAATGAGGTACCCACAGTCACCTTTTGACTGATTCAAATCTAAAAAGCTTATGAAAGTTTTGTGAAATGTCACTGCTGAACAAAAAGCGCAATGAGATTGGCAGGGTTAATGACGAACAGTCACCATCCGTATAATATTGAACGTTCGGATACTATTACGGACTTGAATCTTTTATTGTTTCATCAGGAGCGATGAATTCAGATTCAGGAGTTTTTTGTATGTAGTAAAAAGCCGCGTCTGATATTTTCAGGGATGCAGAAATTTCCCTACTGCAATTTTTGCTTCACGAAATGCTTTTTCCAAATCATCATTTACGATTACCTCGTCAAAATTCGATTCAAATTCTAATTCAATTTGAGCTTTATGAATTCGCTCATGAAGTTTTTCCGGAGATTCTGTGGCGCGATGGTGCAGCCGCTTCATGAGAATTTCATAAGATGGCGGCTTAATAAAAATAGTGAGTGTGTTATCGGGGAATTTATTTTTCAAATTGAGAGCGCCTTTTACGTCCACATCAAATAATACTGCCTTCCCTTCCTCCCAAAGTTTTTCAATCTGGCTTTTCAATGATCCGTAGAATGTTCCGGGATATACTTCTTCCCACTCCATAAACTCATCACGCGCAATGCTTTTCTTGAATTCATCGACGGTAAGGAAAAAATAATCCTTGCCTTCCGTTTCATTGATTCGCTTGTGTCTTGTGGTGGCAGAAACAGAAAATGCAATTTCGGGAATCGCTTTCAGCAGATGACGCGCAATAGTCGTCTTGCCGGCTCCCGATGGTGCAGTGATCACTATAAATTTCCCTTGCTTCACAATGGCGACGAAGGTAGAAGGATTTCATTTCCCGATTCGCGTATCTCAATTCGCGATTCTCGTATCGCGATTCCCGATTTCTCTTAACTCCATTCTTGTCACTCCATTTCTAAAGATGGTCACTACTCGCAACTTTGGCTTTTCCGCCAATTGCTTTTTTTACAAATGCCTACTGCCTACTGCTTTCCCTTTTTCTCGAAGAGAACGGAAATCATCACTGCAACCGAAAGCACGGTGGCGATCACAATCAGCGACCAGCCGGTAGGAATGTGCACCTTGAAAATCTCGACAAGCATTTTTGCACCAATAAAGATGAGTACAACGCTGATGCCTTCCTGCAAATAAGTAAACTTATTCGCCGCATGGCTGAGAAGAAAAAACATAGCGCGCAATCCCATCACGGCAAAAATGTTAGAAGTGATGATTACCAGGCGATCCTGCGAAATGGCAAACACAGCCGGAATAGAATCGAGCGCAAATACCAGGTCAGTGGATGCAATGATGGCAATCACAAGAAAAAGAATACTGAAATACCGCTTGCCGTTTTTAACGACAGAAAAATTTCCATCCGCTTCATGATCGAGAAAATTAAGATAACGGCGGAGAAATTTGTACATTAAATTTTTTTCCGGCTTGAATTCAGTTTCATCACGCGCCATCAGCATCCGGACACCTGTATACACGAGGATTAAGCCGAAGATGTAAAGCATCCAGTCAAATTTCTGTACGATCACAATGCCAAGCAAAATGAAAATTACCCGGAAGATGACTGCCCCAAGGATCCCATAGAATAATACTTTGTGATAATACTGCTCTGAAACTTTGAAGTAGGAAAGAATTATGATAAAGACAAAAAGGTTGTCAGCAGAGAGCGAATATTCCATAAGGTAGGCGGAGATGTACTGTAAGCCCTTTTCGGTTCCATGATACCGATAGATAAGATAGCCGAATCCGAGTGCAATGGTGACCCAGCAGAGCGTTTGAATTGCAGCACTGCGAATCGTCATCTCCTTTTTTTGGCGAACGACAATGCCGAGATCGAGAACGAGAAAGAAAAGGATGATGATTCCGAATATGCCGTAGAGAACATTAGAATCACCGAATCTTTCACAGAGTTCTTTCATTACGAAGCCTGTTTTGTTTTCTGCAGAAAGTAATTGCAGCTTTTGAGCAATCGCCCAAAATGAAATAGTTGAACTATCACAAAATCCTGCCCATTGTTGATAGTCGCAAAATAGCGATCGTTGTCATATTTCAGCGGAGTACCTTTCACATCATATTGCATGGGCGAATCCGGGTTCAGAGGCATCTGATAGCAAACAGTGGGATGTTGCTGGTTGTTGCGATCAACAAGCTTGACGGTGCAAAATGGTTGCGATTGCAGAATGGTATCTTTCTTTGAAAGATCATTCACAAATGCTTCGCAGTTGATGAACTTAAAAAGATTGAGGTATGAATGAAGCTTGTCCTTGTCAAGTTTGCTGTGATCAATAAATTCTCCTCGTGAATTTTTCAACTCAAAAGAATCTGGCCCCAGGACTGAAATCGTAAAGGAGCTGTCAGGTTTCTCTGCATAATTCACACTTACTTCCTTAATTTCATTCAGTTTGAAATTGTAAATGGTAAGTGATCTCATTCCTTGTTCATCAGTTGAGTATCGTGTGTTAAGCACACCCTGAAAACCCGGAATTGATGTTACATAAGGTGTATTTGAATTTTCCATCTTCATATATGTACCGTGTGAATCAAGCGAGGGTCCGCCAACGTAATAGGCCTTCATAAGCTTTCCATTCTTATCATAAACTTCTACTTTCTTGTTGTGCGCAGCCATTTCCGTCACCACTTTGTTCATTGCGGCTTTGGGAACGGGATAATCCACAGACAAGCGCTTAAGTGTAGACAGCAAACTCTCTATGTAGTCGTTTCGCACGGGAAATTTCTCATTCACGATCCAGAAATTCCTTTGCCGCTCAAGAGTTACTTTTTGCCCCTGCATATCAGCAATAAAAATTTTTCCGATGGCGCCGGTGTCATCCACAGCGAAAGCAGTTTCGTCTGTGTTCAATGTGCTCCATGATTTCCTGATCACAAAGAAATAAGAGCCAAGTGCGAGTGCAACAAGGATGAGGAGGAAGATGAGGTTACGTTTCATGGTTGTTAAATTGTTGAATGGCTGAATGGTTAATTGTTAAATGGCTAAAAATTGTTGATGAAAACATAGTGGGAGAAAAACCATTGAATCATTTAGCCATTCAACAATTTATCTCGCAAACTTTCGAATGCGAATGAAATTAAAAATGAATCCAAAAATCAAGAGTGCACCTAATGGTGCAAAAATGTTGATGAGTTGCCATTTCAGTTTTGATTCTTTTATTTTGGGTTCATCCAGTAATCTCAACCCAATGGTTTTTGAACGCGTGGTAATATGTTGCGAATAGCCAGCGAGGTAATCAACACAGTTGAGAAGAAAATTTTTGTTGCCGAAATAATCACCGGTAATAGGATAATATCCCAATGAAAATGGAATGCCCTGCTGATTCACTCCGTTGCGTATAATATCACCATCTGAGATCACAATCATTTTTGTAGTCACACTCTCAGCGTTAAAGGGTTGTTTCAACGAATCGCGAAGCAGAGTTTCCATTTCCTTAGTTACACGATTTTGAAATACAGAAGGGAATGTTCCTTCAAGTAACACCGCAGCAATCTGATTCTTTTTATTGAACTCGGAAATATTCGGTTCATTTTGCAATTCACGCAAGTCAATCAACCATGGTGTAAAAACGATGCGGCTTTTACCTGATGATTTCAGCAACACTGTTTTCTTCAGGGTCTTCAGCGCCAGTGTATCAATGCTGTTTACAAACTTTGCCTGCACAGCATCCACATTACCGCCGATTGGATTATTGGCTGCCGCATTGGGTGAGAGAATTGGAAAGTAGGTGAAGGGAATATATTGATACTGTTGCTTACCACCATACGTTTTCGCTGGAACCGGAATCGGACTGCATTGTAAATCCATGATCAGGTCAGGATTAATTCTAACCCCGTAGCGGAACAATTGATCGTCGAGATTGAGCGGGTAATCATAGGTAAGCATCGAACCTCTGCGGGCAAGCGAGTCGAACTCGGCATTCAATACATCAATGAGCCACAGCACCTTTCCGCCATTCATGATGTACTGATCAATTTTGAATTTGTCTTTTTCGGAAAATGTTGTTGTGGGTTTAGCAATAATGAGGGTCGAGTAGTCTTTTGAAATACGCACTTCATTTTCTACATCAATCCACTCGGGGTTGTAAAAGAAAGACAGAGCGGAGACAAAATCAGCAATGTTATAGTCCGGCAATTCACCTTGCCCACGGATGAACCCGATTTTCGATTTACGGATTAGTGAGAGTTGCTCGATTGCTTCTGAAAAAGTATTTTCTAACTGGGCGATAGAATTATTTAGAGAGGGTTGACTCGACCTGCCATTGATGGTATACACGAGCGATACCGGAAATTCCTTGCCTTTGAAATAAATGATGGCTCCTGGAACAACAACATTGGTTGCATACGGATCATCACTGTTCTTTGTAGCAATGGTTGGCTGCAATCCCTTTTCAGAAAGTTCCTGATAAATTTTTTCCTTCTCCTCTCTTGATTTTCCTTTTGTCGGATCTTCAAACTTGTATTGAATCTTGTCTTTGCCATACACTTTCATCTCATCCAAAAATTCTTTTGTGGCTAAGCTGAGTCGCTTGTAATCGGGAGGCATATCACCGGTCAAATACACTTTTACAAACACAACATCCTTCAAATTATGAAGCAGCTTTTTTGTGGAATCGGTAAGTGTGAATCGCTTGTCTTCCGTAATATCCATGCGCAAGAAAAACGACGACGACAAGACATTTAGTGTTGCAATAATTGCCAACACAATCAGCAATTGGGTAAGTGCTTGTTGTTTGTATGTTCGTTTATTCGTCATCCAGTTTTTTCTATCTGATTTCTACTTCAATCTTCTAACATCTTAATTCTAACATCTAACTTCTTCACTACCACTTCCTGCTCTCCAATGCTGTCTTCGTGCAAAGAATAAAAATCACAATCAACGACAAAAAGTAAATCACATCGCGTGAATCCACCACACCACGGCTGATTGAAGCGTAATGAAACTGCATTCCAATTTGCTGAATGATGGCGTCTGCCTTTCCCGCAAACAATCCTAAGCCGCTCACTGCATAAAAAGCGAGATACCAGGCGAAGCACAGAAATGCAGCAAGAATAAATGCCACAATCTGGTTATCGGTTATTGCAGAAGCGAACAGTCCGATAGCGATGAAGGCAGCACTGAGCAAACACAACCCGAGATAGGATCCGTTTATGGCTCCGGTGTCAATGTTGCCTAAGGGTACAGCGAGCATGTAAACCGTATAGTAATAAAGAAGAGTCGGAAGCAAAGCGATTATCACCAGAACAAAAGCAGCAAAATATTTTCCGAGAATAATTTGCAATTCGGTCAGAGGGCGTGTGGCGATAATTTCGAGTGTTCCCGACTTTTTCTCCTCTGCAAACAGGCGCATGGTGATGGCAGGAATCAGCAGCATGAAAACCAACGGAGCGTTGTCGAACAGAATATCCAGATTAGCATAGCCGAAGTCGAGCACATTATTTGGAAAAACCCACATGATCAGCCCGATCAAAATCAGAAACACCGCAATAGCAATGTAGCCGATGAGCGAGCTGAAAAACGCAGTGAGTTCTTTTCTGAAAATCGTTAGCATAATTTTTTTGTCTCGAGATTTCCGCAGATTAAGCAGACAAATTTGTTCGTGTTAATTCGTGCAATTCGTAGCAGCTAATTTTTTTCATTCGTTAGTTCTCTGAAAATTTCTTCCAACCCTGCCATTTCATGCTGCATCGAGGTAATAATGTTTTTGTTCTCTACTGCATATCGGAAAATATCTTCTTCATTATTGAATGAGGAATGAAATCTGAAAGTTGTTGCATCTACATCCTCAATTTTCACAACGCCTTTAATTTGCTGCAGGAGATTTTTAGAAATGGAATTTTTGAATGTCACGCGAATCACCACCTCTTCTGAGTTTCTGCTCTGTAAGTTTTCAACTGTATCGTCTGCAACAATTTTTCCTTTGTTGATGATCACCACACGATTGCAGATGGATTGCACCTCCTGCATGATGTGCGTAGAGAGGATTACTGTTTTCTCTTTCCCCAAATCTTTGATCAACTGCCGCATGCCCACTAACTGATTCGGATCAAGTCCTGACGTGGGTTCATCCATAATCAGGACGCGCGGATCATGAAGCAGGGCTTGCGCAAGCCCCACGCGCTGGCGATACCCTTTCGAAAGTGCACCGATTTTTTTTCGTTGCTCACTTTCCAACCCGACAATAGAAACCATTTCTTTCACTCTCGCCCTGATATTTTGCACGTGATTCAATTTCCCGGTGAAGAGAAGAAACTCTTTAACATACATTTCAGTGTACAGCGGATTATTCTCCGGCAGGTATCCAATATTTTTTTTCGCCTCGAAAGAATTTGTCTCCACATCAAATCCGCAGACAGATGCTTTCCCCTCTGAAGGAGGAATGAATCCGGAGATTATTTTCATCGTGGTGGATTTGCCTGCGCCATTGGGACCGAGAAAGCCGAGCACATCGCCCGGTTTTACTTCGAATGTGATGTTGTCAACGGCGTGTTGCTCTCCGTAAATTTTTGTTAGACCGGAAACAGTGACTGACACTTTCTTGAAGAAGTTAGAGGTTAGATGACAGAAGGCGGAAAATTCTCATCGAAGATTGGCGCGGCGAAAATAGAAATTGTTCAGGTGAGACATTCAGAAATTAGAACACATTTGCAAGTGAGAAGGATGTTTACTTTTTTGTGACATGCCAATCAGCTCACCGGGTGCAACAGACAATTGGTAATTTGAATCTCATTCCTGTATGTTTGTCGTGATCAGAAATCATGTTTGAGTTTCACACGGATAAGGAGCGTTATTTCAGGATGCAGCATGACAATGCATTGAAGTATGTGATTCCTTTTATTGAAAAAATTTCCCCTCTCAAAAACGATTTTCATGTTCTTGAAATTGGCTGCGGCGAGGGCGGGGTGCTCAAAGCATTTCTCGATCGCGGTTGTAATGGAGTAGGAGTGGAGCTGAGCGAGAGCCGTACTGAATTGGCAAAGAAATTTTTAGCGGATTATTTAACGGCGGGAAAAGTCCGCTTATTTGCTAAAGACATTTACGATCCATCTTTCGAGCAGTTGTTTGAATATGTGTTCGATTTGATCGTGCTAAAGGATGTGATCGAGCACATTCCCGATCAGGAGAATATTATTCCCCAGCTTAAATATTATTTGAAAGAAGGAGGAAAAATATTCTTCGGATTTCCCCCGTGGTACATGCCATTTGGCGGGCATCAGCAGATTTGTAAAAGCAAGTTTCTGGCTTCGCTTCCCTATTATCATTTACTTCCCGCACCGCTGTATAAAATGGTTTTGAAAATTTTCGGAGAGAATGAAATTACAATCGCAGATTTGATGGATGTAAAGAAAACAGGAATCAGCATCGAGCGCTTCGAAAAAATTATTCGCAACAGCGGATTAAAAGTTGAGAAAAAAAATTTTTACTTCATCAACCCAATTTATTCATACAAGTTTGGATGGAAGCCGCGAACACAATCAAAAATCATTTCTTCCATTCCATACGTGCGTGATTTTTTTACTACTGCTGTTTTTTATTTAGTGAGCGAAAAGTGAGTTTAATTAAATTGACACGCTTAGAGTTAGTGTCAATTCCGACGAACGAGGAATCTGTTGTGTTCGTGTAAAATAGATTCCTCCCGCGTTGGAATTGACAACTAATAGAAACTAACGATCAAAAATTATGTCTCTGATTCTTTCCAACGTTGAAAAATCTTTCGGTGATCACCTCATCTTTGAGATTGATCATTTTCAATTCGATCCCGGTGCGTATTGGATGCTTGGAACCAATGGCGCCGGTAAGACCACCCTCCTGAAAACGATAGGCGGCATGCTTCCCTTTCAGGGTGAAGTGATGTGGAATAATTTTTCTCTGAAGGAAAATCGCCGGAACTATTTGCGGCAGGTAAGCTATGCACCCGCTGAGCCGCTCTATCCTCAATTCGTTTCCGGACGCGAGTTGATTAATTTCTATGCAGAATGCAGGAGTGGTGAAGCTGATCATGTGAAGGAGTTGCTATCAGTTTCCGGAGTCGAAAAATTTGCTGATGGTAAAACAGGAACATACTCAACCGGCATGCTGAAGAAGCTTTCCATTGTGCTCGCATTCATCGGCCGGCCATCCGTGTTGTTGCTCGATGAGCCGTTGATCACCATTGACAAAGGCTCCGTCCATTTCATTTATGATCTGATGCATGATTTTCTGAATCAGCAGCACGGCGTGTTGATTTTCACTTCACATCAAACGCCTGTAGAAACAGACCTTCCCGGACTTAAGAAAGTTAATCTCATGGATGAAAAACTAACTGAGGTATGAATCAGGCCAGGCATCTTCTGCTCAAAACTCTGGTGCAAACATTTTACGGGCGACATGCGGGATTGTTGTTGTTTATGTTCTACATATTCTTCGGAGTCGTGAACGGGCCCAACCTCGTTCATTATCATCTCTCTTTAGTGCGTGCAATTCTTGACTCTCCCGTTTTAGTGATGATTGTAATCGCTATCTGGATTTTGTACACCGTCAAAGCATTGGTCTTTGTCCGATCACAATTGGTGAAGGAAGAAATGAATTTTATGCTCCTGCTGGAAAATTTTTCTGCCTCAAAAAAAAGAACAGAATTATTTGTTGTTCAATTTCTGATCATGTTGCCGGTGTTATTGTATGGCTCGTTCATGATTGGCGTGGCAGTGACTGAGGAAAAAAATATTCAGGCACTGATTGTTCTTTACTTCTTATTCATGTTGCTCATGGCGCCTGTATACATAACCGGGCTTTTTTTCAATCGCACTCAAAGAAGTTTTGAATGGTTGCATTGGCGGTGGCGCTTTATGGAGAAAATAAAATTCGTTTATGTGCGCTACATCTTCGGTGATTTGAATTTCGGACTGGCGATTTCAAAAATCCTGTCACTGCTGTTGATGTTTGGGTTGCTCACCGGTTTTGGAATTGATAATTATGATGTGAGACTGCCATTGCTCGCCATGCTCGTGTCTGCAACCACTCACAGCATGATTGTATTCAACGTTCAGCAGTTTGAAATTCATGAGTTGGAATTTGAACGACAGCTTCCTCTTTCATTTTTCAAAAGAGTTTTGCCTCTCATATTCACCTATCTCTTTCTCTTGTTGCCGGAATTTATTTTAATTGTTCGCGTCTATCTTTTTCCCGGTCATTTGGAAGATCTGCCGGTCATTATTTTGTTCGGAACACTTTGGCTCATGGCGGTGCATGCAATCGGTTACTTCAGTGATATTGACAAGGAAAGATTTCCAATATTGGTTTCGGTCTTTATTATCCTTTGTTTCTTTCTGCTGCTCTTTCATCTGCAGTGGTACATGGTTGCAACATTCTGCGGCTTGATTGTTCTTGGAATGAACCGGTGGTATTTTTTATTCGAACAGCAGTTTGATTGAATATTTTATGTCGGCGAATACCCGGAATCTATTGGGATCTTACACACGCTATCTGATGACAAATTTCTTTGTTACAACTGCATCCTCATCAGACAGTGAAAGAAAATAGATACCCGGAGAATAATTAAGTTGTAAGTGCATTGTCTTTTGGGTCATTTTGATTTCAAGCAATTCCCTTCCGAGAGGAGTGATGATCTCAAGCGTCCTTTCACGATCAGGTGCTGAGCTGAATTCGATGGTAATATTTCCATCAGAGATAGCAGGAAACACCGAAATAAAATCTTTAGTCAGCGGGTTGCCTACGCCGGTTGTTCCATAATATTCGATGAGGTCTGCATAAGGTGCGGTACCGGTGCTCGTGACACAATCATGAATGTTGGTATAAACTGATCCCGAAATATTAAAGGAGAAAATTGCGCCTGCATTGTTTGCGCCGCCGGATGACGTCATGCCGTATAACTTACCGTCGCTGGCTTGCATGAGACTGCCAAATGGCCTCGATCCTGTTGCATCGTCAAAGTCATGCAGCTTAGTGAAAGTATTACCAGTAGTATTAAAGCTGAATATAGTGCCATCGCCATGAGCGCCATCCAACGTGGTCATTCCATATAATAAACCATTTGTAGCCTGCATCAGGGAGCAATAGGAAGAAGAGCCGTCAGTGCTGCTAAGTGATTTGAGCAACGTGTAGGTATTCGTTGAAGGATCAAAGCTGAAAATAGTTCCGAACCCGCCGCTGCCACCGCCATGAGTTAATCCGTATAACAACCCATTACTTGCCTGAATCAAATTACCATACGGGAAGGACCCTGTGGTGAACACGAAGTCATGAACATCAGCAAATGTGCTGGTAGCAAGATCGTAGCTAAAAATAACACCTCCTCCGCCACCGCCTCCGGAAGAAGCCATGCCGTAAAGCTTCCCATTCGTGGCTTGCATAACGTTCCCGTAGGGATTCCGTCCTGCGTTATCATCGAAGTCATGCAACTTGGTATAAGTGAAGGTCAGGGGGTTGAATCGAAAGAGCACACCCATGTTGTTGTTACCTCCATCGGTTGTTGTACCATACAGGTTGTCGTCATTGGCTTTCACGAGACTGCCATGTGGATCAAATCCGGTGGAAGAATCCAGACTATAAAGAATTGTGTAGCCGCCTGAAGAAACATTATATAAAAAAATATCGCCTTGAAAATTCGCGCCACCCGTTCTGCTCATTCCCAAAAGATGTGTGGCGTCTTTGGGAAGAAGAGTGCATTGAGGCGACCCATCCGTGAATGAGAAGACCTTGGAGAAACCAGTCCCGTCGCCATTGATTTTGATGATGGTGCCGGTGCCTGTGAGACCGCCGAATTGCATGGTGCCCCAGAGTTGAGGTACCTGGGCTTGAACTGAGATGATGCCGATGCAAAGGAACAGAACGTGTAGATGGTTTTTCATGGGATGTGTATTTAGCTATTGTGAAGGTAAAAAAATCCCGCTTGACATCGGGACAAGAACAAGAAAATGAACCGATGATATTTTTTATTGGCAGGTATTTCATCTGCCTGAATTTTTTATCGGCGGATGTCCTCAGGTTGACCGAGAACTAAGATTTTGAAATTTTTTTCTTCGAATACAAATCAATTCCGAAGAAATTTTTTTGAGTTTTTGAATTCTCGGTCAGCCTGTCCTCACCTGCCGAAATTTTGGTCTTACTATCTTCCTTCGCTCGGTGAGGACCAACTAATAGAGAATAAGGAGAGTGGTGAGGAAGGTTGGAAAAGTGGGAGACTACTTTTATAGAAAGATGTTCATGTAAAGACCTTCACCATCGCATCCTCCTTCGCAACAAATTTTCCAATCGGTTCAGTGTATTTCATTCTATTTTCATCAAGAAGAAGCTTGAATTCATTTTGAAACTCCGGCGGTACCGCTACCATCAATCCCCCACTCGTCTGCGGATCGCAAAGTGTTACTAATGATTCACCGCTGATACCACTCACTTTTGATTCATAACTTTTCCAGTTTCGAAATGTGTTATCAGGCGCTACAAATTTTTTCGCCAGCGCTTCAACTCCTTCAATCAATCTTATTTTGGAATAGAAAATTTCTGCTGAAAGATTGCTGCCTTCACACATTTCAAGCAAGTGACCGATTAATCCAAAACCGGTTACATCCGTCATCCCATGAACAAAATCGAGCATCCCGAATTTTTCTCCAATCGAATTGAGTGTACACATGATTTCAACTGCGGGCTTCATTCCTTCTTCGTCAATCAATTTTCTTTTCAGTGCAGTTGAAAGAATTCCTGTTCCGATGGGTTTGGTGAGAAAAATCAAATCACCTTCGCAGGCCGTGTTGTTACGCTTGATGTTTTCCTTCTTCATCATTCCATTTACCACCAATCCGAAAATCGGTTCAGGTGAATCAATGGTGTGCCCGCCCGCAAGTGGAATTCCTGCTGCATCACAAACAGATTTTCCCCCTCTTAAAATTTCCTGAGCGATTTCGACTGGGAGTTTTTCAATTGGAAATCCAAGAATCGCCAGAGCTAGAATCGGTTTTCCTCCCATGGCATACACATCGCTCAATGCATTCGTTGCGGCAATTCTTCCGAAATCAAATGCATCATCAACAATCGGCATAAAAAAATCAGTAGTGCTGATGAGACAATTTCCATTTTCCAACTCATAGACGGCCGCGTCATCGCCCGATTCATTTCCAACTAAAAGATTTTTATCGGTTAAACTCTGTGAGAATTGAGTTTTTGTTTTTGAATGCTGAAGAATTTCTTCGAGAACACGGGGTGCGATCTTGCACCCACAGCCGGCGCCGTGGCTGAACTGAGTGAGTTTGATTTCCTTTGAATTTTTTTCCATTTAAAATCTGACACCGACAAAGATCAGCTTAATCAGCGAGCGGAAACAACCGGTCGCCGGGTTATTTTAGCTGCGTTGAGAGAGGGAGAGATTTTTTCTGCTGCAACTATTTCGATATTTTCTTCCTTACGCTCAGCCGTTGCTTTCGAATAAAACTTATCATAATACTTCAGCAGTATGAAAAACGCTTCATAAATTTTTCCTTCTTCAAAATATTGAATGGCATTTTTTGTATCCAGCCCGCCCAATCTTTTTTGAATGCGAAGCGTGGCTGCTTTCAGTCTTTCCAAATCAAAGGTTCCGTAGTTCTCAGTAATGTTTTTCAGGCGCTCTTCAAAAGGGATATCGAGATAAACAACCTTTGTCTCACGCATCTGTTTCCATAATGCATTTGGAATATTGACCCAACCGATCCGCTGACTTTCGTCTTCTATCCAAATCGGTTTTGACGAGTCAAGCGTGAAAAACTCCATTGCCAGGTCATTCTCAAATTGTTCCTGTGTTGGCGGAGCATCTTCTCCCAAATCACCAAACGCTGAACCTTTGTGATGTGCCAGCGCTTCGAGGTCAACAACCTGTTCGCCAGACTTTTTTAATTCATGAAGCACTTCGGTTTTTCCTGAACCGGTTTTTCCTCCCAGAATGAAGATATTTTTTTGTGATGAAAACGAATCAAGCACCCAGTTGCGAAATGCTTTGTACCCTTTGTTGAGTGTCGTGACTTTGTAACCGAAAAGGTCAAGCATCCATGCAACTACACCACTGCGCATACCACCACGCCAGCAGTGAATAAAAATTTGTTTATCGTTCGTCTTTTCTTTCAGTTCAGAAATAATTCTCTGCATGCTCTTCCCGTAATATTCCAAACCCAGCATCATCGCCCGCTCGCGACCTTGTTGCTTGTACAGTGTGCCGATAGCAGCACGCTCTTCATTTGAAAACAGAGGGAGTGAAATGGCTCCGGGAATATGGGCGTGCTCATACTCCGCAGGCGAGCGCACATCAATTACCGGATGTCCCCGCGATTGGGAGAGAAAATTTTCTATGTCAAGTTTTGTAACCAAGAAGTTTACTCACTTGATTTCGGGTCGGTGAGGATACCGGCTGATAGTGAATCAAAAAATTTACCAGTGGCGGCGCGGACGAAAATAACGTCTGGGCAATTTCACTTTCACCGGGTTGAATTTATTTTTTGTATAGGTGTGCTTGTCGTGAGAAATAGAGCCAAGAACAAGGTTTAGCTTCGATTCAATTTCTTCTTTCATGCTAACCTGGAATTCTCTGAAGCCGCGGCTTGCGATTTCTGCACACGCATGTGCATCAGATTCTGCACGGTGATGTTCGAGCTCAAGACCAAGGAATTTGCTCATGTGAGAGAGCCCGAAACGCTCCATATCATCGCGCCAAACTTTTTTTGCCACCTTGATGCTGCACGTGTAAGGAATGGGCTTGAACGGAACATGATAATACAACAACAAGCTGCGCAGCACCTGCATGTCGAATTCAGCATTGTGAGCAATTATGAGTTGATCCTCGAAGTAAGGTAACAACTGTTCCCAAAGCTCTTTGAAGTTGCCGGCATCTTTCACATCCTCTTCTGCAATGCCGTGCAACATCGTGTTGTATGAATTGAACTTCATTTTCGGCGGACGAATGAGCCATGATTTGGTCTCGACAATCTTGTAATAGCGAACTACTGCAATGCCGATCTCGCACGCACTGATGCTTTGTTCGTTGGCGGTTTCGAAATCTATTGCGAGGAAATCCAAAGTAGTGAATGGTGAATGGTGAATAGTGAATAGTGAATAGTGAATTGATAGTCGGAGCTCAATTCAATTTGCTTAGATATTCTTTTACTTTCTCGCCAGGTAAATAGTTTTTCAAATCTTCAACAGTTTCTCCATTCGAAGATCTCTTTCATCCGCCTCGTCAGGAACATTTATTGTTATTATCTTCATTGAAAATTTCTTTCACACAAATTTCGGATATTCTACTCAATCATCTTCAGAAAACCATCTTCACTAAGAATGGCCACACTTCCAAGCTTTTTCGCTTTATCCAGTTTCGATCCTGCATCTTCACCGACAACCAAGTAATTTAGTTTCGCGCTAACGGAGCCAAGAATTTCTCCGCCGTTTTCTTCTACTAATTTTTCAGCATCACCTCGTTTCATGTTCAATGTGCCGGTGAAGAGAAATGTTTTTCCCGAAAGTTTTCCTTCCGCAGAACGCTTCTTTTTTTCGTGAATCATGTTCACGCCTAGTGATCGCAGGTCTTCGATCATTTCGAGGTTGGAAGCGTTATGGAAGAATTCATAGATGCTCTGTGCTACTTTCGGCCCGATGTCTTCAACATTCATGAGTTGCTCGACAGTCCAATCTTTGAATTCAGAGATGTCATGAACTTCCGTTGCCAATTTCTTAGCTGTGGTTTTCCCGGCAAAACGAATTCCCAGTCCATAGATCAAACGGTTCAATGATTGAGTCTTCGATTTCTCCACTGCATCTTTCAGTTTGTTCACTGATTTTTCTTTCCACCCTTCTCTTCCCAGGATTTTAGAATAGTCGAGGCGATAGATGTCAGGAATTGTTTTAATCATTCCTGCTTCAACAAATTCAATGACTGTGGATGCACCGAAACCTGCAATGTCCATTGCATCCTTCGAAACAAAATGAATCAATCGCTCTACCACTTGAGCCGGACAATTAATGTTGGTGCAGCGCCAGTTGGCTTCTTCTTCTGGCTTGAATAAAACTTCGCCACACGACGGGCAATTTTTCGGAAATTGAATTTTCTTTTCACTGCCGTCGCGGGCTTCTTTTACTGATTGAACAATGTATGGGATCACTTCCCCTGCCCGTTCAATCAAAACTTTATCACCAATGCGGATGTCTTTTTCAGTGATGAAATCTTCATTGAACATTGAGATGGATGAAACCGTTACGCCTGCAAGTGCGACCGGTTCGAGTTTGGCAACGGGTGTAATTGCTCCGGTTCGCCCCACCTGAAAATCTACCTTCAAAAGTTTTGTAGTTGCTTGCTTTGCTGCAAACTTGAATGCAATCGCCCATCGGGGATGATGTGAAGTGAATCCGCATTTCTCCTGCAGGTTAAGATCGTCCACTTTAATCACCAAGCCGTCCACTTCGTAAGCAAGTGAATCGCGGCGATGTTCAAATTCTTTACAGACTTCAATCACCTTCTCGATGCCCCTCACTTTTTTTAATTCACCATGTGGCGATTTGAAGCCGAGTGAATAAAGCATGTCAATGAGTTCTGAATGTGATTTCAATTTCGTTCCAAGCAAATCTTTTTCATTCTTGTCCTGAACAAAACTTATGTGATAAAGAAATGCTTCAAGCCGCCGTTCTGCTACCAGTTTCGGATCCTGCTGTCGTAATCCGCCACTGGCGGAGTTGCGTGCATTTGCAAGAGGTGGCTCACCTTCTTCGATTCTTCTTTCATTCAGTTTTTTGAATTGCTCTTTATTGATGAGTGCTTCACCACGGATTTCAATCCGATGAATTCCATACTTCGAAAATTTTGCAGTGAGCGGAATGGAGCGGAGCACTTTGATATTGTTCGTGATTTCTTCTCCGACACTTCCATCGCCGCGCGTGGCTCCGCGTACCATCTTATCGTTTTCATAAATTACGGAAATTCCTGCGCCATCAAACTTCGGCTCTATGCAGTAGGTGACTTCTTTTTCCTGTGTAAGGTCGCGAACACGTTTATCCCAATCAATCAAATCCTCTGCATCGTAAGAGTTGTCGAGTGAAAGCATCGGAACAAGATGATGCACTTCCGGGAAAACTTTTGTGATGCCCAGTGCAACACGTTGCGTCGGTGAATCTTCGCTTGCAGATTCAGGATGTTTTTCTTCAAGCTTTCTTAAAGCGGCAAACAACTGATCATAATCGAAATCAGGGATTACATGATCTGACATCACGTAGTAGCGCCAGTCGTGATAGTGAATCACTTTTCGAAGATCATCAATCAGTTCCAGTTCTTTTTTCTTGGTGTGATCATTCTTGATTTCTTTCAGCAGCGTGGCAGAAAGATCAATGAGAGATTTTTGTTCTTGTTGAGTGTACATGTATTAAAAGAATAAAATCACTAAGAAGCTGTTTGGAAATAAACAAGCGACGCTGCTGGACCGCAAACCCTTCGACAAGCTCAGGGTGACAGCGCGCGGAGGTCATGTTGAGCCTGTCGAAACATTGGGGCAGCAAATTATTTCAAAGATTTCCAAACAAGTTCTAAGAAATGAAGGTCACTAAAGTACACTAAGAATAAAAATTGTTGGGAATGAAAGATTACGAATTCACCATCCCAATCACATACATCTGATCCATCGTAGGATTCATGCTGCCGCCGCGGGGCTCGAGTGTGACTGCGAATGCAAGAGCGGCAGGAGCATTCACCATCTTGATCCATTCTCCTGTTTTCACATCGAACATCCCGGCGCTCACCGGCTTGTTTGAAGGATCAATAAACCACAGTTGATATTGCTTATCCGAAGGAGGGGTGGGAAGATTTTTTATGTCCAGGTAAACTGTTTGCGACTGTTTATTCCAGTAGATCATCGCCAAACTCTCTGGAGATTTTGGAGTTCCTTTCATCTCAATACGAACCGTGTTCGGGTCGCTTAACATTGTAAGCTGCTGCTGGTTTTTGTTTAAGGATTCCTTGGTAGTATTTATCTCATTTTGCATTTCTGATTGCTGCTGTCTCAATTCGACAACCTGGTCTTTGTATTGATTCATCTGTGCGGCAAATCGAATAGCAAATGCTGAAGCAACAACAAAGAGCACCACGCTGGCTGCAGCTAAGTATCTTGAGTAGGATGGTTTGGAAGAAGATATTTCCCTGATGATTGTTTTTGTTTTTTCCCCTTGACTTTCCCCGTCCCCTTTTCGCTCACCTTCCACCACTTTCATAATTCGTTCTTTCAAGCCCGCGGGTGGCTCCATCGCATGCTTCATCGCGTAGTTTTCCAACGATGATTGCATAGACCTAATCTCCGTCTTGATTTCAGGATGCTCACATGCTTTCAACTCTACATCACGCATTTCTTCTGTGGAAAGAAGACCTGCCACATAAAGGTCGAGAGTTCCTGACTCTATATATTCGTTCGTGTTCACTTACTGGTGTTGTGCTTCAAATAATTTGTCGGAGTTGCATGATCGCCATGCGCATCCTTGTTTTAACCGTGCCCAGCGGTATGTTTAACGCTTCAGCAATTTCAACCTGTGTGTATCCCTTAAAGTATGCAAGGTCAATGATGTCTCGCTGTTCAGGTCTCAATTTTTCGAGCAGTGTTTTCAAGCCAATTTGATCCGGATTGAATGAAGTGCTTTTGTGCGAATCAATGTAACCTACGACTTTGTCAAGCTCAAGGTTTTTATTTTGATTCTTAAAACTCTTGCTTCTTGTGGTGTCAATTGCAAGGTTGCGCGCTACATTCACCAACCAGGTGAACAGTTTCCCTTTCGTTTTGTCGTACTGAGAAAAGTTGCTCCAGATTTTTACGAAAGTTTCCTGCATTACATCCGCTGCAGATTCTTCGTCTTGTACAATGCGAAAGATCACACCATACAATGCCGAAGCATAGTTATCATAGAGGTATGAAAATGCCAGCTTGTCTTTTTTAAAGAGACGCGAGACGAGCTCGTCTTCTGAGAGTGATATTTTCGGAGTGGAATCCACAGGGAGTGACGACAAAGATGAAAGATATTCCTGAAAAATTTTTTATTTCGAAATTGAAACGGACCCTTATTGAGAGAGAGAGGAAAATGTGAAGCGGGACATACAGCTTTCAGAGTGAAACAGGCTTCATACCTTTATTGAGAATTTGTTTAACGATGCTCCTAGGTCAGTTAATTAAACGCGCAATTTCGTTTAACTCGCGATTGCCGGTACCGCAATCAACGCTGTTAAAGCAGCAACAGAAAATGCTGCGACGATTGTTGAGAAAAGCCGCTTATACAAAGTTCGGCTTGCACTACCAGTTTTCCGAAATTCTTCGCTCTGAAAATCTCATTGAGGCGTTTCAACAACACGTCCCGGTTCACAATTACAATTCCATTTATACCCACTGGTGGCACCGTGCCATGGAAGGGGAAGAAAACATTTGCTGGCCGGGAAGAACAAAATATTTCGCCCTGAGTTCCGGCACGTCTGAATCAGCCAGCAAGCGGATTCCACTTACAAGTGATATGATTAGTGCGATCAAACGAGGTTCCATTAAGCAGATTCTTTCTTCAGGAAATTTTAACCTTCCTGCAGCGATCTATGAAAAGAAAATCCTGATGCTCGGCGGAAGTACTGCATTGAACAGGCGCGGTGATTATTTTGAAGGCGATCTAAGCGGTGTGAGCGCAAAAAAAATTCCGTATTGGTTCCAGGTGTTTTACAAGCCGGGAAGAAAAATCGCGAAGGAAAAAGATTGGGACAAGAAGCTCAACGACATAGCTCGGAAAGCATCTCAATGGGATGTTTCAATTATTGTTGGAGTGCCGGCATGGATTCAAATTATGCTGGAGCGAATCATTAAGTACAATGACGTTGAGAATATTCATGAAGTGTGGCCCAGTCTTGAAGTGTATGTGCACAGTGGTGTTTCCTTTGAGCCATACCGCGAAGGATTTAAGAAATTACTCGGCCGGCCAATCACTTATCAGAATACTTATCTCGCATCTGAAGGATACATTGCATTTGATGATCGCCCCGATAATAAAGGCATGCGGATGATGCTGACCAATGGAATCTTCTATGAGTTTGTTCCTTTCAATGAAGAAAATTTTGACAGCGAGGGTGAAATGTTGCCAAATGCACAATCAATTCACATCGGTGACGTGAAGGAAGGAAAAGATTACGCGCTGCTGCTCAGCACTTGTGCAGGTGCCTGGCGCTATGTACTCGGCGATGTAATTCAATTTGTTGACAAGGAGCGATCAGAGATTATTATTACGGGAAGAACCAAGCACTATTTAAGTTTGACCGGCGAGCACCTCTCAGTAGAAAATATGAATCGTGCGATTCAGAAAGTGAGCGAGGAAATGAATGTTGATGTCCGGGAATTCACTGTGGCGGGCATTCCTTATCAGGGATTGTTTGCTCATCACTGGTGGATAGGTTGTGAAGCGAATGTGAACGCAGCAGAGTTCAAGGTTCGCCTCGATAATCATTTGAAAGAGTTGAATGATGATTACGCTACGGAACGAAGTGCTGCCCTGAAAGAGATTTTCGTTGACATCATTCCATCATCAAACTTTATTGAGTGGATGAGGAAGGAAGGAGGGATTGGCGGGCAGCATAAATTCCCGCGCGTTATGAAGAAGCAACAATTGGAGGAATGGAAAAAATATTTGGAAGAAAGGAGAATGGAAATTGGAAAATAGGGCAGGCAAATAATTTCAAATTTCTTTTTCAAATCCGTGATCCGAGTCCTGAAGAAACCTCAAAACTTCAAACTTCCACCACCCACGTTTCTCTTCCCTTCAGCAACTTATTCAAATCACCCGTACCTAACTTACCGATGGCAGACTCGATCTGTGCTTTCATATCATCTTCATAGGTGCTGCGATCGGTAGTATAGAACACGCCGAATGGTTTCGGGAACTTCACTACGCCTTCATGCATCGCAAACAGCCGGGAAAGGATCATCGCTTTGTTAATGTCCTTCTCATCATGGATCATCAAATCATCTTTTGAAAAACCATCAGCGAGATTTACAACTTCCGGTGTGAATCCATCGAGGCGAATTCCTTTTTCATCATTCTCACCGAACACCAACGGCTGACCGTGCACAATGAAAATATCGTTTGCTTTCTTGGTCGATTTTTCCGTGAAGAGTTCAAAAGCCATATCGTTGTAGATATTGCAGTTCTGGTAAATTTCGAGGAAGGAAGCGCCTTTGTGTTTGTGGGTGCGCAACAACATCTGCTGCAAGTGAGCAGGATCACGATCCATCGAGCGTGCAACAAACGTGGCATCAGCGCCAAGTGCTAATGCAATCGGGTTAAAGGGATGATCAATGGAGCCGTAAGGGGTTGACTTTGCTACTTTACCCTCGGGCGAAGTTGGAGAATATTGTCCTTTGGTCAATCCGTAAATTTCATTGTTGAATAGTAAAATATTCACATCGAAGTTGCGACGCATCAGGTGAATGGTATGATTGCCACCAATGGAAAGCCCGTCACCATCACCGGTTACAATCCACACACTCAGCTCCGGTCGGGTAGCTTTCAGCCCTGAAGCCACGGCGGTTGCTCTTCCGTGAATGGAGTGCATTCCAAAAGTTTCCGTGTAATATGGAAAACGGGATGAGCATCCGATGCCGCTGATGAATACAATGTCTTCCTGCCTCAATCCTAATTGCGGAAGAATCGTATGCACTTGTTTCAAAATAGAATAGTCTCCACAACCCGGGCACCAGCGCACATCCTGGTCGGTTTGAAAGTCTTTGGCGGTGAGCTTTACTTCGGGGGTTGGATTTGCAATTAGTGTTTCTGACATGATTATTTGGCTTTTAAACTTTTTGGATCACGCTTATTGTGAAAAATGTTAGTGATTAGTACTACTTCATTTTCTTCATCAATCAAGTAAATGATTTTGTAGTTCCGCTTGAAATTTACAGTTCTGTATTCTTCTGCAGGTAATGAAATTTCTTTTTTAATTGCATAGCTGAAAGGGTTTTGCGCAATCTTATCGTATACAAAACTGGCAAAGGCTTTTAAAAATTTGTCTGCATTCCATGGTTGCATTTTCTTCTTTGCTATGAAGTAATAATAATATTTCAACATTCTCCTCGCTTTCGTTGACACCTGAATCTGGTAAATCATTTCCAGGTTTTCATTTCCTCTATCAATTCTTCCATGGAGATTGATTCACCTCTTTTGTATTCTTCCCAACCCTCATGTGCTTCTTTCTTTAATTGCCCCCACGTCATCGGTTTTCCCGGGAGCATCATATTGTCTTTGTTTCCTTCTTCCTCAATGTCGGCAATGCTAATTTTTTTACCCTTACGTTTTAGCTTCAACGAAGGATCTTTTTCAAGAATCATCAGTAATCTGTTGATGACCTTATCAGCCCGATTGCTTTTGATTTCAAGTTCAAGCGTATGATTCATGGCAGAATATTTTTTCAACCTAAAATCTCTTTCATCTTCTCCACCAACTCCGCTTTCATAATCGGCATCCCCTGGATCTTGTTATACGGTATTGCCGGAATCATGTACTTATCGCGAATCACTTTCACCAACTGTCCGTTGTTGATCTCAGGCACCAGCACTTTATCATAGTTATTCAAAATTTCTCCGAGGTTTTTCGGGAACGGACGAAGGTAACGCAAGTGAGCATGCCCAACTTTGTATCCTTCGCTCAGCATATCTTTCATCGCAGCTTTAATAGACCCGTAAGTTCCGCCCCAACCCAACACCAGCAGTTCACCTTTCTGTTCGCCTTCCACCTCCTGCAGCGGAATGTAATTCGCAATGCGATCTACTTTTTCTTCTCTCAGCTTCACCATGAACTCATGATTCTCGGGTTCATAAGAAATGTTGCCGGTGATATTTTCCTTTTCCAATCCGCCAATGCGATGCTCTAAACCTTTCGTACCGGGCACTGCCCACGGACGAGAAAGTTTTTCATCCCGCTTATAGGGCATAAACTTCTCACCGTTCTCCATTGGCTTTGCGTATTCAACTTTGATTTCCTGAAGCTGATCAGCAGTAGGAAAGCGCCATGGCTCTGCACCATTGGCAATATATCCGTCGCTCAGGAAAATTACCGGTGTCATGTGTTGTACTGAAATTCTTGCCGCTTCAAAAATTGCATCGAAACAATCTGCCGGTGTTTTTGCAGCGATCACGGGCATTGGACATTCACCGTTTCTCCCATAGAGCGCCTGTAGTAAATCGGATTGCTCTGTTTTTGTTGGAAGACCTGTCGATGGTCCGCCGCGCTGTATGTCAATAACGAGCAGAGGAATTTCCAGCATCACCGCTAAACCCATCGCTTCTGTTTTCAATGCCATGCCGGGACCGGAAGTGGTTGTCACTCCCAGCGATCCTCCGAATGAAGCGCCAATCACAGAACAGATAGCAGCGATTTCATCTTCTGCCTGAAAAGTTCTGACTCCAAAATTTTTATATTTCGCCAACTCATGCAGAATGTCGGATGCCGGGGTGATGGGGTATGAACCGAGGAACAAAGGCAATCCTGATTTCTGTGAAGCGGCTACTAATCCCATAGCAAGCGCCTGGTTGCCCATGATGTTGCGATACACTCCCGGTTCCATTTTCGCCTTCTCGACTCTGTAACGAGTGGTAAAGGTTTCAGTGGTGTCGCCGAAATGATAACCTGCCTTAAGCGCGCGAATGTTTGCTTCCATCAAGTCAGGGCTCTTTGAAAATTTTGCAGTGATGAAGTTGACGGTATTCTCCATCGGGCGGTCAAACATCCAATAGAGAAAGCCCAGCACAAACATATTCTTGCAGCGATCTTTTTCTTTCACGCCAAGTTGAATATCCGCCGTTGCATCTCGCGTGAGTTTGGTCACATCAATCTTAACAAGGTTGTACCCATCGAGAGAACCGTCTTCAATCGGATTTTTTTCATAGCCGGAAAGCTTCAGATTCTTGGCATCGAATCCTGCAGTGTTCACCACGATAATTCCGCCACGGCGAATGTTACTCAGATTGATCTTCAATGCGGCTGCATTCATGGCCACCAGCACATCGCTACGATCGCCAGGTGTGTAAATTTCTTTGCTGCCAAAATTCAACTGGTAACCCGACACGCCAGCGAGTGTTCCTTGCGGCGCCCGAATTTCTGCAGGGAAATCTGGGAATGTTCCGAGATCATTTCCGAAAAGAGCAGAAGTGTTTGTGAACTGTCCGCCGGTAAGTTGCATACCATCTCCTGAATCGCCGGCGAATTTGATCACAACTTCCTCAAGAGTTTCAATAGTTTTATTTATCATTCTGTAAAAGGAATTTTTGAAAAAGAATCTATTAATTGAATCAGCGAAGTTACTAAAACCTATCCACCCATTTTATGATAAACATCATCCGGAAAATACAAGTGGATTTAAGAATGTAACTGGCTGAGTTGACTTAATTTTTGATTTCAATGTACACGGGTAAGTGATCGCTGAATCCAATCGTGCTATCACCTTCCTCAAACGTCCGGTGAGGAATCATTTGGTGTGATGTTTCATCTTCTTTCAATAACCAATCAGGTTTGAAAATGTGTGCATCAGTGAAAGTTCCATCCATGTTAACCTGTTTGCTAATCAGTGAAGAGTTGACAATGATTTGAATGAACCGGCTCCACGATCCCTTGTAAAATTCAGTGCCTTCGCCCTTCTTCCAATCAAATTTTGAATCACAATCATAGAGTGGTATGCCTGAAGAAGCATTAATGGAATTTGTTGCTTTCAAAATTTCACTCACGCTTTTATCGGTCGGGTTGTCATTGAAATCTCCCATGATTAAAATGTTTGCCCATGGATTAATACGCTGCAATGAATCCACCACTCTTTTCAAAACGGTTGCTGCAGCAATTCTTTTCGGCTCCGAAACTTCTTTTCCCTCCCGGCGCGACGGCCAATGATTGAGAAAGATGTTCAGTGTATCGTTTTTTCCGATGACACCCTGAACCATAACAATATCACGCGTTGGCTTGTCTTCATACTTGCTCACATCTACGGTGAAAAATTTCTGACCCAGAACTTTGAAAATATTTTTCTTGTAAATCATCGCCACGTCAATTCCTCGCTTGTCGGGTGAATCATGATGCGCAATTCCATAATTCAATTTCTTTAATTGAGGATCGGCGATTAAATCTTCCAGCACACCTTTATTTTCGATCTCAGCAAAACCGACAACGTCAGCGCCATCACCGTTCTTCATCGCGCGAATGACTTTGGCGATGTTGGAAATTTTCTTTGCATACTTATCTAATGTCCAATGTTGTTTTCCATTCGGAGTGAATTCTTCATCATCCACATTCGGATCATCTTTGGTGTCGAACAAATTCTCTACGTTGTAAAAAGCAATGCATAAAGATTGGTGAGTGGCATGCTTATCATGATGTGAAGAAGAAGGACTGAATTGCATATTCAGCAATCCTGCAAAAAGAATTGATAGAACAAGTATGAATTTCATAGAAGCGCAAAGATGCAATTTGCGGTGATAAAATGTTTGACGTGATTGTTTACTTTTGCGCTCCGTTCTTTTAAAACAGGCTCGTAGCTCAGTTGGTTAGAGCGCGACACTGATAATGTCGAGGTCGGCAGTTCAACTCTGCCCGGGCCTACAGCCAGTTTGCAATTTGCAATACACAGTTTGCAAACTGAAAACTGCAAACTGGAAATGGGGGTGTAGCTCAGCTGGCTAGAGCGCCTGCCTTGCAAGCAGGAGGTCATCGGTTCGACTCCGTTCACCTCCACCCATAAACAAGCAAAAGCCCTTGAAGACTCATAACTGCTCTTCAGGGGCTTTTCTATTTTATACGATTTGGAATAATCAATAAGCCAAAACGTTTTTTTACTTTAATTTAGATCGAATGAAAAATGTCATTGTGCTTCGCAATGAATTTTCATAATATATTTTGGTTTATTTGTATTCACAACAATGTTGGAGCACCCGTTTAAATTCATCCAATCTTCACAGGTGGTTTGAAACCAACTCATAAAAGAATTATATGATGAAGGATTACCATAAACAAGTGCGCTATCAGGATATGTGTCCATGAAGACGGAACTGGGTAGTACATAAGTAAATAAATTCAGGTACTGCCCTGTAGTGTCGCCTGTCAGGACTGCAGTTTGCATGAATGCCAATGCGTTCTGAATCTTAATTGTGTTTTCAGCTTTCAGTAACTTCCAGTTGGTGCTGAATTCTAAGATATGTCCTTCTGCATAATCATGCTCATCGTGCTTTTCATACATAGCTTCGTTCATCAATATTATATTCATTAATTTCTTCAGGTTTTTTGCATCTCCCTTGATTGTAGCAGAGGTTGGCGTTGTAATTACTGAAGAATCTTTGGTGCATGAGGTTGCAAAAATCATTAAGAAAATTGCAGCAAGCGTGTAGATTGGGATTGCTTTTTTCATGATGTTTATGTTTGTGTGAACTAAATGAGGTGACTAATTTTACTATGCTCTTACTAACTCGAAATTGTCTTCCAACAATTGTCGTATTTTATTGATGAGCCACGGCAGGGCATCAAATTCCCTAATAACATACTGCACGATTATCACCTGCCCTTATGTCTTCGCCCTGGTCGCAAACACGATCAGCAAGTGTTCCGGCAAACTGCACTATCCGGTATTGCCGGGAATTTTATTTATGGGTAATCAATTGATTCTAACTTTCAGGGGAAAAGTTGAATCTGGTGATGTCTTCGTAGGCGAAACACCAAGGGCATTTATCTTGCCAAAATAATATTTCAGTTTAGCTTCCGAAAAAAGTTCAAAGAGACATCCTATCAGCGTGTTGATTACGAGATAGAAAAGATATTCACAATCTCTTCACTTTTTTATTAAATTTTTATTTTAAGATGACGAGCAATAAGAAATGCTGGTCAGCTTCGACCACTTAAAGATCGGCGAAAACTTCAGCGGCCATTCTCTATTTATTTCCGTATGTATGCACAATGCCGCGAGCACTTGTTACCGGAGCATCAGGAACGATTGGTTACATTTTTTGTGAGCAATTGAAACAACAACAATGGGAGGTTTTCTCATGGAATAGAAAACTTGTTCCCATTGATGATTACTATAAGATGGAAAACTTTATCAAGCTTATACGCCCTGATGTGTTGTTTCACTTGGCCTATTCTCCCGATCCTGATCAATCATGGTTTGTTAATTATGAATGGTCGAGTGAGCTCGCTTGGTTGGCAAGAGTACTAAATGTCAAATTTCTTTTCGCCAGTACAAATCTCGTCTTCAAAAACACTACACCGGGTCCATACACTATTCAATCAATTCCGGATGCTGACCGTGGATACGGTTTTGAGAAAAGAAAAACGGAAGAGCGTGTTCTATTTCAGAATCCGGATTCTATTATTGCGCGCCTCGGCTGGCAAATAGGAGAAAAAGCCGGATCGAACAACATGATTGATTTTTTTGATAGAAGAATTCAGAGCGAAGGAATAATTCGCACCAGCACTGAATGGTTGCCCGCTTGCTCCTTTCTTGAAGATACCTCCGTCAAGCTTATTGAGCTTGCTACCTTTTTTTCTCCCGGAATTTATATGCTTGATTCAAATGAGCAATGGAATTTATATGAGATTACGTTAGCATTAAATCAGAAATTTAATTTTGGTTGGATCATTGAACCAACTGATGATTATGTTTTTGATAGCCGCATGATCGATAAACGTGTGAAAATGGTTTCTTTAAAGGAAAGATTGTCCCAACTTGGCTGTATTTAACCTTTCCAGCATGCCTGCCTATCCCAACGAAGGTGATTACATATAAGGCAATAATAAGATAATCTGTATAACTCAATGTAATATCAGAAAAACAAATTAAAAAATAGTGATTTATTATTGAAAAGGAAGGATCCGAAACAATAATTTTATTCCTGCGTAACCCTAATAATGCAAACTAAAAATTTTATTAATAGCATGAAAAATCAACTCCTGCTGATTATTGCTGTCTTATTTTCTGCAGTCACCTTCACTACCTCGTGCCAAAAAATGATGCCCGCAGGTCCTCTCGATGAGAATGTTTTAGAAGGAACTATTCCGGGGCTAACTCCGGAGGAGGAAAATAAACATTTAATCGGCGATGAAGCATTTGGCAAAATTTTCAGCGAAGAGGAAGGATTAGGCCCTATATTCGTACAGACTTCCTGTTCTAATTGCCATATTGGAGACGGGAAAGGTCATCCTTCTAACATTGTTACCCGTTTCGCAAATGTTACGGGTGCGGTGACAGATTACTTAATCGAAAAAGGAGGTCCTCAACTCCAAAATCATTCCGTCGGCACTTATCCGGCTGAAACATTACCTTCAGAAGCAAATGTATTTTCTAATAGAATGGCGCCGGCAGTAATGGGGTTGGGGTATGTTGCTGCATTAGATGATCAATCTATATTAGCCAATGCAGATCCGGACGACGCCGACGGTGATGGCATTTCAGGAAGACCAAATTACGTTGACGCCTCATCTTTTTTTGTTCCTGAAAATATTAATATTCCCAATAATGGTAAGTACATAGGGAGGTTCGGTAAGAAAGCCAGACAGGTAACCATACAAGACATGGCTGTTTTTGCTTTGAAGGAAGATATTGGCATTACCTCTGATTTTGATAAAGAGGATGTATATAATTGTAATGCAGGTATGAATATAGGAGACAATGTGCCTGACCCTGAAGTTTCGGCCGATTTTGTTAATGACCTCGTATTTTATGTACGAACATTGCAGGCTCCTCCACGACGAAATACAGATGACCCGGATGTTCTTGAGGGAGAAAAACTATTTACCCAAATTGGTTGTACCGGTTGCCATAAGCCCACATTTACTACAGCTCAATCAGACATTGCAGCACTCAGTTACCAAACGTTCCATCCTTATTCTGATTTTTTGCTGCACGATATGGGTCCCGCATTAGATGATGGTTATCCTGAGGGAGGAGCAAATAGTTACGAATGGAGAACTCCACCGCTATGGGGAATAGGACTTGCGAGTGATTCTCAAGGTGGACAAATGTTTTTACTTCACGACGGAAGAGCTTCCACTTTTGAAGATGCCGTTTCAAATCATGGAGGAGAAGCCGCCGGCAGACGAACTGCATTTTTTAGTTTATCACCGGAACAACGGCAGCAAATCATAAAATTCCTGGAATCTTTATAGCCATCAAAAACACGAAGTTTATTTAGGCGTCAACTATTGACCGGGCATTTGCCTTCCATCTAACTTCTTTAACAATAATGTTACATAGCACACACGCAGAAAAAATTTAAGATCCTTAAATCACAACCGGCAATGACAACATCCTTATTGAACTATAAAAACTTTTTCTTAATTATTTTTTCCATTTGCATTTACATTTCTGCAAATGCTCAAACTAAGAGCACCCATTTAAAACATATTCCGACAGACACGACCAAGCAAACATTAAGCATGGATGCTGCTTATAATCGTCCGCTTATTTCGGCCGGGAAATTACCTATAGCGATCGGTGGATATTTAGAAGCAAACACACAGTATGCTTCTACAGACGGAGCATCCGATGGTTTATCATTCCAGTTCCGCAGGTTGTCCGTTTTTATTTCTTCAACTATTGCCCGGAAAATAAAATTTAATTCGGAGATAGAATTTACACCCCATGAAATAAACATTGAGTATGCTTCCATGGATATTGAATTTCATCCCTTACTGAATTTTCGGGGTGGAATAATTTTGAATCCCATCGGATCCTTTAATCAAAATCATGATGGTCCGAGATGGGATTTTATTGACAGACCCATTTCTTCAACTACCATTCTTCCTGCCACTTTATCAAATGTTGGTTTCGGTTTATTTGGAAAACATGTTTCTAACCAATGGATTCTCGGATATGAAGTGTATCTCACCAATGGCTTTGATGATCAGATAATTTCAAACACGGATAACCGCACTTCATTGGCAGACGGAAAAATCAATATTGAAAAATTTGAACAAAGCAATAGCGGGCTGCCGATGTTCACAGGAAAGCTGGCGTTTAGAAACAGAAAAATGGGAGAAGTGGGCATCTCGTATATGTCAGGAGTTTTCAACCAGTGGAAAGTGGATGGAACTATAGTTGACAGGAAAAGAGGTGTAAAAGCGGTTGCAATTGATTTTAATACATCCCTTATTAAAAACAGGCTGAACATTACTACCGAAGTTGCAAAAGTTTTTGTAGATGTTCCGGAGTCATATACGGAGCAATTCGGCTCAAAACAATTTGGTGGTTTTGTTGACATAGCCGGCACCATCATTCAGCATAAAATGTTTGATTGGAAGAATGCAAAGATAAATTTGGCCGTTCGTTTAGAATATGCCGACTACAATCAGGACATATTCAAGGAAACAGGCGGCAACATTGCAGATGATATTTGGGCAATCGTTCCGGGTATTTCTTTTCGTCCAGTGGGTACAACCGTTTTGCGCTTCAACTATCGCTACCAGCAACAAAGAGACCTGTTGGGCAACGCACCTGCAAAGACGGGAATGATTCAATTTGGGTTCTCAACTTATTTCTGAATATGTTTTGTTACGGCAAAAGACCTCCGAGGTTTGAAATAAAACCTCGGAGGTCGTGCCTTTACTGTTTCATCGCTGCTTCAATCTCATCTGCTTCAATGGGGATCATGCTCATTAAATCCACGTTGCCATTCCTGGTGATCAACACGTCATTCTCGATGCGGATGCCGATGTTTTCTTCCGGAATATAAATGCCCGGCTCGCAGGTAAATACCATTCCCGGCTTCATCGGTTCAAAGCGACTTCCGAAATCATGCGTATCCAAACCCAGGTGATGTGAGGTGCCATGCATGAAATATTTTTTGTAGGCCGGCTTATCAGGGTCTTGCTTCTTCACTTCTGATTTCTTCAGAATGTGCAGGTTCAGCAATTCTTCCTGCATCATTTCTCCCACAATCTTTTCATTGATCTCATGTGGGATGGTGCCCGGCTTCAGTAACTTTTTCGCCTGGTTGTGCACCCGTAAAACGGCATTGTAGATTTTTTTTTGCCGCGCTGTAAACTTTCCGTTCACAGGAATAGTGCGCGTTAAATCTGCCGCGTAATTCGCATAGTCAGCGCCGAAGTCAAGCAGCAGCAGATCACCTGCATTGCATACAGCGCCGTTCTCTATGTAATGAAGCACGCATGCATTTTTCCCGCTCGCGATAATGGGTTCATACGCATGTCCCTTGCAGCCGTTGCGAACAAACTCATGCGTGATCTCTGCCTCAATTTCATATTCCTTCACACCGGGCTTCACAAACTTCAGCACCCTGTTAAAAGCGTTAGCCGTGTGCCGGATGGCCTCTTTGATCAATGTAATTTCTGCTTCTTGCTTGATCTGCCTCAGGTGCATCATGATCTGTGCGGACCGGTGATAATGGTGCAGCGGATATTGATGCACCAACTGATTCACGAAGCGCTGATTGCGGTCATCTACATGAGGAATAAGACGGTCATTTTCATTCAGGTTGAGATAAATGTGATCAGCATACACCATGAGCATGTGAAGAATGGAAGGCAGTTCGTCAGTCGCCATTATTTTTTTGATGCCGGACGATTTTTGCCCTTCTTCCTCCGTCACTTTATGGCCTTCCCACTGTGCAATTTTCTCATTGGTTCTTCGCAGCAGTAACACTTCTTTGTATTCCTCGCGCGGGCAATCAGGATACAGGATGAGGATCGTTTCCTCCTGGTCAATTCCGGTCAGGTAAAAAATATCAGACTGCTGACGGAACAGAAAATTCTGGTCGCCATTGCGCGGCATCTCATCATTCGATTGAAAGATTGCGAGTGAGTTTTTCTCAAGTTTACTACAAAATTTTTTTCTGTTTTCAATGTAGAAACTGGAATCAGTAGGAGGGTATTTCATGAAAAAAGTTTGAAGTTTGAAATTCGAGTTTCGGGTTTCTGATTTTATTCAGAGCAGGCAAAGATAAAATGAAAGTGACACCGGGTTAAAGTGATGCTTTCAATTATCTGAGTAAATCAGGAAGGAGAGCTTTAGTAAATCCGAACCCGGCAATCCTGGTTCTGAAGTCATTTCTTTTTCTCCGGCACAATCACGAAAAGATCTTCGTTGTCTTTCTTCATCATGTACTTCTCCCGCGCAAATTTTTCGAGAGAATCCTGGTTGGTGAGAAGCTCTTGTTTTTCTTTTTTCACTTCAGCAATCTGTTGCTGATAGTAGCTCTTCTTGTCACGGAGATCAGAAAGCTTCAAGCGCAATTGCACTTGCGAGATGATGTCATTTCGATCCAGGAAAAGCATCCATACCAGAAATGCCGTGATGGTGATCACATATTTGTTGCGCATCCACGAAGGGATTTTTCGTTTGCGCAGGCGCCTGAAGAAATTTTTTTTCTTGCTTGATTTTGCCATGTCAGTAGGGCTCCGTGCTGAGAAGAAATTGGTTGAAGCAAAGTTGAAATATTAAGGAACAGCGTGTTTGATTTCCTGCGTTGATTTTCCACAGAGTGAAAATGAAATGTCCATAACGTATTTGATGTCCATAACCATTCAACCCTTTGTTGGTCGGAATGGCGCCAGCGTAAACACCTACTTCTTTATCATCGAAGAGTCCACCTCGATCTTTTCAGGAGTTGTTGATTCAATAGAGAACGTTGCAGAAGTAACTTTAAAAGTAGTCCTGCGGTTTGCCTGGAATTCTTCCTCGGTGCACTTTACACCATTCGTGCATTTGTTCACCGGCTGTGTTTCACCATAACCTTTTGCTGAAAGAAGAGAGGCGTCAATTCCGTGCTGCACTAAATATTCTACAACGCTTTGTGCGCGCTTCAGCGACAGGTTCATGTTGTATGGATCCTTACCGCGCGAGTCAGTATGGGAGCCAATTTCAACCTTCACGTTGGGATTTTCTTTGAGCACGTTCACCAGAGTGTCTAAAACTTTTGCCGCATCCGGTCTGATGTTCCATTTGTTGTAGTCGTAGTAAATATTGCTGATGTTCACCTGGATGTTCCTGTAAATTTTGTCCAGCACTAATTGCACGGTCGCAACTACTGTGTCTTTATCCTGCATCTGAAATCCATTAGTGTTTGCAATTTCACTCTTTGTAAAATAATCCAGCTTTGACGCACTCACTTTATACGTTTTATCTGACTCAGAGAGAAATTGAAATCTTCCCTTCGCATCACTTTTGACCGTGCGCTGCGTCTTTGACATTGGATTTCCCTGTTCATCAAGTGTTACTATTGCAACATCTATTGAAGGCATTGAAATAAAACCAACCACACCACTGTTCGGATTTCCTTCAACAGTAAACTTTTTCTCGGTCACATTTCCCTTCACTAAAAAGACTTTTCTCTTTTCCTCTGAGAAAAAATAAATGTCATCTTTCCCTTTTCCGCCCTGGCGATTCGACACAAAATATCCCTGCGATTTTATTTTGTACTGATCTTCCGGCTTTACTTTTTCAAACACCAGTGCAAAATCATCCGCGCCGCTATTGATTGGTGACCGCATGTTCTGCACGTTGTTCCATTGCTTGTTGATTCTTGCAGCAGAAAAAATATCAAGCCCGCCCATTCCTTCCTGTCCGTTCGAAGCGAAATACAATTTTCCGTCAGCACTCAACTGCGGAAACGCTTCTTCGCCCGGTGTGTTAATGTTTGGTCCGAGATTTTGAGGATTGCTCCAGTTGCCGTCAGTGTTTTTTGTGAGCACATACAAATCTTTTGCACCGTAGCCCCCATCAACATCTGACGAAACGTACAATTCTTTTCCGTCAGAGGATAGAAATGGCGTCTTCACATTACACGAATCATTAAAGATGGAAACCTCAGTCGGATCACTCCACTCGTCACCCGTTCTGTACGTGTAAAAGATGTGACAATAGCCCGCGGTTGTATCCTTCGTCTGTAAAGGGATAATGCACCTTGTGAAATAACACTCTGTAAAATCTTTATTGAAGCATGCTGCCCCCTCGTTGGTGTTTGAATTGATTTTATCAGAGAACAAAACCGGCGCCCCGAATTTTCCATTTGCGTCTTTGTACGCCACATAGAGGTCGCTGTATTTTTCTCCCGTCCACCCATACGTTTCAGAACCGGTGGCATCACCGCGATCACTCGTGAACACCATTCCGTTTTTCCCGTAGAGTGCAGGCGCATAGTCGAAGGCGACAGAGTTAAGTGCATCAACACCGGCAACGGAAACTTTTGAATCGGCTTTCTTCCATTCCATGGCCAGCGTACATGCTTCCACTTCGCTCTTCGCTTCCTCATCAAAGGGAGACTCTTTCAAATAAATGTTGAACGCTTTCACTGCCTCTTCATATTTCTCATTGCTCTTAAGCATGAGCGCATACATATATTTCGCACGTGAATCATCGCCGGTCTCACTCGCAGTCTTATACCATTGCTCAGCTTCCAATGTATTCCCCGACATACGATAACATTCGCCGATGCTGTAAGCTTTCTTCGCCCTAATAACAGGGTCCTGCTCTTTGTTGAATTCTGTTTTCAATAAGTCCGCGGCCTCAGTATATTTTTTTTCCTGCAACAGCATGTCACCGGTCTTTGCCTGCTGGGTGATGAGGCAGGAAGAATAAGTGCCTGCGATAACAAGCAGCATCAAAAAATATCCTCTCGATTTTTTCATTCTCATTTGTTGCAGGCAAAATTATTCTAAAGAAGTTAGCTGCGTAACATCACTCATAAGACTACAACTTCATTGACAAATAGCTGACGATGGAAATTCATGTTGATGGTATATTCGAATTTTGTGTCTGACAGATTCCTTTTGATGAATTGAAAAAGATTACGATGCCGCGAAAATTTTTTTTGGTTTTAGCCGCTCTCACGGTTTTAGCACTGGGAATTTTTGGATTTATGAAAATTACCGGGAATGAAAATCATGTATTACAACCAGCCAATGAAAACGGAATTGCTGTGATAGAATTGTTTACTTCTGAAGGCTGCTCAAGCTGCCCGCCCGCTGATGAATTATTGAGTGATTTGAAAACGACAATGGCGGGGAAAAATGTTTTCCTGCTCGCCTTTCACGTTGACTATTGGAATTATTTGGGATGGAAAGATCGCTTCAGTGACGCGGCCTTTTCAAAGAGACAAAGTCATTACGCCGATGTTTTGCATGCAGAGGTGTACACGCCGCAAATGATCGTGAATGGTGAAACTGTTTTTGTTGGGTCGAAACGGTCAGAGGCGATAGATGCAATTGGAGTGGCATTGAAAAACCCTGCGACAACAAAAATCCAATTTCAAAATGGCTATGAAAAAGATGAAGAACAGGTGAAAGTTCAATTCAACATCCTTACCGAATCCCATGGTGATGATGACTTAAAAGATGAAGTATTGAATATCGCATTGGTTCAGAAGGAAGCTGCGAGTGAGGTTGCAAGAGGCGAGAACGGTGGAAAAAAATTACATCACGGAAATGTTGTACGGTCATTCATTTCAATAGGGGCGTCACATGAAGGCAGTGCAGAAATTTCAGTCCCGTCAGAATTAAGAAACCAAACTGTCACCATCGTTTGTTATACCCAGAATAAAAATTCACTTGAGATTACGGGAGCTGGCTCAGCAGATGTTTTTCTTGGAAGTCAATAATATGAGTTTGCTGATAGAGAAGACGCGACCGGAGACAAAATCTTACTACCTTTGTTTCACCCGATAACACTATGATTGTTACAACAAGAAAGAAGTCCCGCTCTGGTAAGATGCAACCTGATTTGACGAAAGTTTCGAGCAGAAAAAAACCTTCCAGGGAAAAACAACTCGCTTCAATTGACGACACCTATGAATTAAAAGGGAAAGAAATTCTCTTCGCGTTTCTGGCTGAACATCCGGCAATCATTTCTCCTTTACTTGAGCTTCCATTTCAGATTTCAGAAAGATTCGGATTGGTAGTTCCTAAGATTGAGTTGATTCAAGACGAGGAATTGCCGAATTGGAAAACCCTCTATGTGAAAATTCCACATCAATTTAGTTTTGATCTTGGTTATGAAAAGTTGATAGACCTCCTTGAGAATTGGGCTTTCAATCAATCCTCAGGATTTAAAAAATTTGTGACTATTTCTATTCTCTAAGATGGCCTTTGATTGGAACGAATATATCAATCTTGCTGAAAAATTAATTGAAGGTAATCCCTCTGACGCTCAACTAAGAAGCGCCAACAGTCGAGCCTACTATGGTGCTTTTCTTACCTGCCGAAACAAATCTCCGTATGCAAATAAGAAAGCGGGAGATGTTCACTTTCTGGTTATGAGCCATTTTAGACGAGATGGGGCAACCAAAAAAGAATACTCTATCAGTGGCAACTTAGACACATTGAGGATTAAACGTAATGATTCAGACTACGATGGCCATTTCAAGCCTTTGAAAATCGAAACAGCAAACTTTATCAAGATGGCCAGATATACTGTAAAACTTTTGAACGAACTTGAAGAGTAAGCATTCATTTTACCCGGACTAATTTCCCAATACCCCACTATCCTAATTCCCTAATTCCCTACCATTATCCACTCCCCAATTGCCTCAAAGCACATCCAACTCATTACAATCACCACCATCCATCCAGCCAATTGCATCCATAGAGGATGTTTGTAATTCCCCGTGAGTTTTGGTTTCGTAGCTGCAATAAGCATTGAAGCGAGAGCGACCGGAAGTATCAATCCATTGACCGCGCCGGCAGCAACAAGTAACTGTACAGGTTTTCCGATAAACACGAAAATGAGCGTGGAAAAAAGTATGAAGAAAGAAATCACCCACCGCTGATTTTTTTCAATGGCAGGATGAAATGTTTTAAGAAAAGAAACGGATGTGTACGATGCACCCACAACAGAAGTGATGGCAGCACTCCACATCACCACTCCGAAAAAACGATAGCCGATTTCACCGGCGGCAATTTTGAAAACAGAAGCCGGAGGATTCCCAGCCTCCAGCATAGCTCCGCCGGTAACCACACCAAGTGCCGCCAGAAATAAAATGGTGCGCATGGTGCCTGTGATGAGGATGCCGCTCACGGCGCTGCGATTTACCTGCGGCAATTGCTCGCGTCCTTTAATGCCTGCATCGAGCAGGCGATGCGCACCGGCGAAGCTTATGTAGCCACCAACAGTCCCGCCCACGAGGGTGATGATGGCCGTGGCATTTATTTTTTCAGGGTTAACACTTCTCTTAAGCGCTTCGACAAGCGGAGGATGTGAACTCACCGCCACATACAACGTGAGCAGAATCATAATCACTCCCAAAACTTTCGCGAAGAGATCCATGGCAGTTCCCGCTTCTTTCATCCAGAAAATAAACAAGGCTATCACACAACTGATGATGGCACCGGTGACCGGACTCATTCCTGTAAGCACATTCACACCCAAACCACAACCGGCAATGTTCCCGATGTTGAAGGCTAACCCGCCAAGTACAATGAGTGCGGCGAGAAAATATCCAAGCCCGGGCAGCAATTTATTGGCGAGGTCCTGCGCTCGTAGTTCACTCACCGCAAGTATTCGCCAGATGTTCAGTTGCGTGATGATGTCGAGAAGAATTGTAATCAGGATGACAAAGGCAAAATTCGCCGCGAGCTGCTGAGTGAATACTGTTGTCTGTGTAAGAAATCCCGGACCGATGGCTGATGTTGCCATCAGGAATGCTGCGCCAAGAATTGCTGGGGAGTGTTTATGGGGCTTTGATGTCAATACGATTTTCTTTTAGCGATTGATAAATGGTGTGGGCAAAAGCAACTGCATGTTTTCCGTCGCCGTGAATGCATATCGTTTGGGCGACAATCGGGACTGTGTGACCATTGATGCTCGTTACAGTTTGCTGTGTTATCATTTGCAGGACTTGTGCAGCACATTGGAGCTCGTCTTCAATCAGTGCGTTTGGTTGTGAGCGTGGTGTTAAACTTCCGTCATCCCCGTATGTTCTGTCAGCAAATACTTCGCTTGCTGTTTTCAACCTGATGGCTTCGCCTTCACTGATGAGATAGCTTCCGCTCAGGCCGTAGAGCATTAAATTTTTATCGACATCCTGTACCGCCAGTGCAATCGTGCGAGCCAATGATGCATCTCTTGCGGCAATGTTGTACAAAGCGCCGTGGGGTTTTACGTGATGAAGTTTTGCCTGAAAGGAATCTGTAATTTTTTTGAGAGCCGAAATTTGTCCGGCAATTAAATCATACACTTCATCAGTACTCAATTTTAATTCTCTTCTTCCAAAAAATTCCTTGTCAGCAAATCCGGGATGAGCACCGATAGCGACGTGATGCATTAAAGCAAGTTCCACCGTTTTCTTCATGGTGTCAGCATCACCCGCATGATAGCCACAGGCAATGCTGGCGCTGCTGATGAGCGGCATCAGTTGCGCATCGGTATTCACGCCTTCGCCCATGTCGCAGTTGAGATCAATGGGAGTCATGAGAATAGTATGAGATTGTTGTTGCTCACTTGTCACAGTAAAGAAACCATTTTTGAAATTCACATATTGCTATCTTTCACAACATCGCATGGCCACCTATCTTCTTATCGCTGGAATTATTTTTTACTTCTTTCACTTTCTTGTTCTTCGCCGTGGTTTCAATAAGCTTTTTCCAATAATACCCTACCTGGACACATCCCGTCTCGGCCAAAACTTTAAGCCGGCTGCCAAAATTCCAAATGATAAATTGGTGATAGTTTCCGGAGTCACTCATCACGATTTAAGAAAGGCGGCAGAGCAATCCTGTAATCTGAATAACCAAACTGATTATGCTGTAATGCCTTTAATCACGAAAGTTTCAGAAGATACTTTTGCGATTACATTTCCTTACGATATTGATTTTGAAATTTTTTGCTGCTTTGTTAATTATCTTAAACATCCGCATGAAATTTTTTACAACCCTGCACTTGTAGCCTGGCTTACTCCAAAACATGGCGACAAGTGGATCACTGACTTATCCGAGAATAAGAAAGTGATGTTGTGTATTCCCGAAGATGAGCACGAATACAATAATGTTTTTCTAACCACCTCTGATAATATTGGTTACAAGCTGGGACTTGCTCCCGGCTATGAAGAACAATTCCTTGACGCTCCTAAAATGAATTTCATTGAACCCCACATTGATATAGCGGGCTTAGAGAGTTTTGAATCAGAGCAACTCTGTTAAGTGAAGTGTACATGCACTTTGGAGCACCTGCAAATACCTGTGCTGCTGAAACAACAATTCTTCTGCTTCGGAATGCTCAATCATCTGAAACTGTATTGCAGCACCGGGCAGCAGTTGGGCGAGTTTCGGAATGTCAGCAGAAATCACGTGCGCAATTTTTGGATAGCCGCCGGTAGTTTGGTGATCTGCCATGAGAATGATGATCTGCCCGTCAGGAAATAATTGGATCGTTCCCTTTGTCACGGCTGATGAAATAAGTTGCTGCGCATTTTCTGTGTGCAATGATGCTCCGCTCATCCTGTAGCCCATCCTGTCGCTCTGTCTTGTGATGGTGAAGGATGATGACGTGAGCAACTCTCTTGATGCATTTGTCAGCCGCTTGAATTCAGATCCTTCACAAATTCGGATGATACCAGGTGAATTATACACGGAAGATGTATCTGCCTTCCAGGAAAGCACCCTGTGATCTTTTCCATTGGGGATGGCGTCTGACAACTGCGCTGCACCGTGCGAAGAGTTGTCTGACGCCTGCTTCTTATCATCGGTTTGTTTTCTCCTGAATAACAATTCATCATCCTTATCAAGACATCGCCCGTGAAAGCCGCCTGCTTTCGCCTTCAGATGCGTGCTGTAACTATCGAGCCACTTCGGAATGTCGAATCCTCCATGAACAGCGAGGTAGCAGCGGCCGCCATGCCGGTAGTTTATAAATTGCATCACAGAGAATTTCCTGACCACTATTGGGGTGCAGAGTGGAATTTCCTGCTCATTGAGTGTTGCATTAAAATCAGCGCCGGACAATGCGATGAGGGCATCCTCCTTAAATAAAAAAGAGGAAGCGGGAAAATGCATTTCAATCACTGCCTCATGCACATCATTACCCGCAAGCATATTCGCGACTTGCGCAGCTACAGGATCCATTGCACCACCGGGATTGATGCCGAGATATTGAAAACCATATCTCCCTAAATCCTGGAAGGAATCTGACAAACCTGGTTTTAGAATGCGGATGCTCACTATTGATTATTTGTTTCTTAAAAATTTCCTGGCTCTCACCCCTTCGCCCAGAGATGAAGCTTTTCCAAAAGTCGTCATTGCGAGGAGCGAAGTGTGAGACATGTGCGATGACGCGACGAAGCAATCCCCATGAAATAAGTGACCGTTAAATCCCGGGGATTGCTTCGCTCACAATGACACCTCTTTTTAGCTTTTAAGACACTCTCTTCTTGCTCATGCACTATGGCTATAGTTTAAGTTTCAGAAATTCTTTGAGCGTAATAGGAGTAAACTTCACTTCATCCCCCGCTCTTAAAAGTACCGGCTCCTCCCTTCCTGCATCAAACATTCGCATGGGTGTTTGCCCAATGATGTTCCAGCCGCCGGGAGAATCCAATGGATAGATGCCGGTCTGTTCGCCTGCTATTCCCACACTGCCTGCATGTACTATCTTGTCGGGGTTTGTTTTTCGCGGGGATGTGATGCGCTCATCCACCTTACCCATGTAGGCAAACCCGGGAAGGAAGCCAATCATATAAACCCTGTACGTCTTGCTGCAATGCAATTGAACAACTTCTTCTGCTGATATTTTTTTTTCAGAAGCTAATGCATACAAATCCGGCGCAAGCGAAGGATCGTAGCACACCGGGATTTCTATTTGGCGCGATGATGGAGTTTTATTCCAATCAACGTGCTGCATAGAATCTTCAACATATTGTTTTATGAATTGAAAGGCTGAAGCCACGCGGTGTTGATTCCTGGTGATGGCCACATCGTACACAATGGTGATGCTGCTGTAAGCGGGGATGATGTCTTTTATACCGGGCAATTTTTTTTCTCTCAGGTAATCGAAGAGCGCAATCACCATGTTATTGGTCTTCTCATCAATGATGTTTCCGAAATCAATGGTGATGGCACTGTCGCCTGCGGGATGGAGATGATTGGAAGGAGGCAAGATGTTTTGGTTTGAAACGAAGGTATGAAGGGAAGGTCAGGATCGCAGAAAAATTTCTACCTTTCGGCATATCAATAAACTTCGCAAGGGATATGGCTTGAGTGCAAGAAGTGAAATAAAAGAAAACAGAATTATAAATGGAACAATCAATTTGGACACCCGCCCTTCAGTTATCGGTGGACAAACACCGACAACGGCGCTCGCACACGCAGGATGAGGAACACCGACAAGGGCAGAAAAATGATAATGATCAGGAAGCAGAAATTATGGTCATGAATATGTTTGGGCAACCGATGCAAAGAACTACCCAATTATTTAATCAACATCTGCAGTCTACTCTTAATTTTAGTGACCGTGATCCTGAAGGGATTTACTGGATAGGAGTAGTTGTAGATGGTGAATCATTTTTGAAACCAATCACTTTAAATCATTGATATATGAAGAAGATCACAATTACTTCGATATTCATTACTATATCGATTGTATGCGATTGTCAAACTTGGCTACCATTAGATGGAGGAATATCTTGGCAGGGTGATATAGTAAGCTCTACAGCGTATGGTATTTTAGGTGACACAGTAAATCATGTTTTATATGCTGATGGTTATTTCGATACAGCAGGAAATGTATACGCCTATAAATGTGCAAAATGGGACGGTGCCACTTGGTCAGCTATGTCAACTCAGGATGAAGGTCATGCTAACTTCTTAATTTTTAATGGAGAATTGTATCTTGCAGGGGATCAAGTACAAAAATGGAATGGGAGTGATTGGGACTTAGTTGATCCTTATTTTAATGAACCAGGTGCTTCATTGATAGAATACAACGGACAGTTAGTAGCAGGAGGAGGGTTTACTTCTGCCGGAGCAGTCTCGGTAAAGGGATTGGCGGTGTTGGACTCAGATAATCTCTGGCAGGCGTTTCCTGTCGGCGGTGTAACAAATTCCGGAGGATATAGTCCGCCATATATATCGAGAATGGCGATTTATAATGGAGACTTAATTGTTGGAGGAGATTTTGATTCAGCGGGGGGAGTGGCCTGCAATAGCATTGCAAGGTGGGACGGAAATCAGTGGCATTCACTGGGAAATGGAGTTACATCTTCGGGTCCGGTTGCAAATGTCCTGGCACTGGGAGTTTATCTGGATACTCTATATGTTGCAGGAAGCTTTGATACTGCGGGAGAAGCTTACTGCCTTGATTTTGCAAAATGGGATGGAATGCAATGGCATGCAGTGGATAATCCAACGAATTTTTTCCCAAAAAGCTTTAAAGTTCATAATGGCTTTTTATATGCAGGTGGAACGAGTGTTGGTAACGCTTATAAAATCAGAAGATTTGATGGTCAAGTATGGACAAATCTTACGAATTCTTTCACGGGTACGGTTTTCTCGATTGATATTCTTGACGATGTTCTTTACGCAGGTGGGAGCTTCATACTATTTACTCCTAATGATACCATTCACAATATAGCAATGCTGGACATAGTAACTGGCGAATGGCGGCCACTACCAAAGGTAGGGATAGGTATATTTCCAAATCCGGCTAATGATAAAATAACCATTAAGTTGGAGAGTCAACCATATTTGCGAGAGGTTAATATAATAAATTCTCTCGGCAGCACCGTAATGGTAAAAACGTTCAGGAGCAAATCACAAGAAACGATTGATATAAGAAATCTTGCTTCCGGTATTTACTTTATTAAGTTTGGATACGGTGAAGTGAGAAAGTTTGTGAAAGAATGAATCATCCCACACTCGCGCTCATTTGCAGCAGAGGTTTTACGTAGTGAACGAGTGCGCACGGCGGCTGGCAAGAATTTTTTTTAAAATATTTGCAAGTGCTGCTTGAAAAGTTTTTACATTGCAGAACGCTTTCGAGTATGAACTGAAGAGGATGAGCAGAAAAAAGAAGGGCAGTGTTGCGTGGCACTCGTTCGCTCTCGCAAAAAAAGCGGAACTGCAAACGAGCGCCCGCGCAAGGACACCGAGGGGGTACGAGTTTTTTGAAATGGGATGCCCTGAGCTCAAACCTTGGGGTAGAGAAATGGCAAGGTATAATTATCAACAATGGCAGTAATCTATTCTAGAAACGCATCTCTTACTTGATCGTTTTTATTCTTAATACTTGCCCAACTTGTAGAATTAAGGACCAGATCATTAGCATTCTGGAATGAAATATTGGCTCCTTTAGAAATAGCTATAGCTGATTCACCTTGAGTTGCGCCCAAATCTTTTAGTGATTGAATAATAAGATCAAGATCGCTATTAATCAAAATTGACTTTTTAACAACAATTGTAAATTCACGAATTCTATTTTCTACATCCATTGGTATTATTTTGTAAGATCAAAACTCTAATGCGACTTGCTTTCTCCCACTGGCGAGTCTTAGCGCAGATTCAATGCGAAGCCAGACTCGTGTCTTGTATGCTTTCATTAATGATCTATTCTCGTAGTAGCAAATATAACAAAGCCGCCTGAGCTATCAATTCAAGGCGGCTTCATTATTAATGCAATTCAAAATTCTCAGCGAGCAATACTAATCTTCTTCGTCACCACCTTATCCGCAGTTTCAATATACAGAATATACAACCCATCTTTCAACCCTCCCGTTTCAAGTTGGAAGAAATTATTTTCAGGATCATTGGAAATGGTTTCAAAAACTTTTCGTCCATTCATATCCATCAAAATAATTTTTGTGTTGGCGCCAAAGCCATTTTCAGCATGCACATTCACGAGATCACTTGCAGGATTGGGGTATACAGCAATTGAATTTTCTGTCTCACCGCTTGTAAAGGCTTCCGGTTCATCCGGGTTTTCAAGACGGAATCCGGGCAGGGTATATACTGCAAATCCTCCGCGCGTTTTGCCGTTGATTTTGGTAAACCCTCCACAAACTGCAAGCTGCCCTCCGCTAATGTAATTTTCATATACAGTAGTGCTGGCATTAGGATTAAACGCTGTATTAGTACCTCCGCCGGAACCTTTCACCGCACCTATATAATTTCTCGTGGTGGTATTTAATGTGGTAAACAACCCTCCGAGATAAATTGTGTCATTATCCGCGGCAAGGCCATAAACGTAAGAGTTTGCCGTCGGATTCCAGCTCAGCAGACTATTATTGCTCAATTGATAGGCAGCGCCATAGCCACGGGCTGTACCGCCATTCACTGTAGAGAATGATCCTCCCACATATAAATTAGTGCCGTTTGAAGTGAGGGCTTCAACATAACTGTTCATGTTTGGATTAAATGATTTTACAGTTCCGTTGCTTGTATCTGCTGCCGCGAAATAATTGCGCGTTGTTCCTCCGTTCAGCGTAGTAAACTGTCCGCCGAGATAGGCAGTATTACCGTTTATCAGGAGGGTTTTAAGGACCCCGTTTGCATTTGGATTCCACGCCCTTACTGTTCCACCCGTAGTAACAGATGCCGCATAGTTCCGGCTTGATCCTCCAACAGTATTAAAATTCCCTCCGATATATAAGTTATTCAGCGGATCAAACTCAAGATCATAAACAGTTCCTGTACTGGTATTAAAAAGCACATCGCAGGTAAAAGATGCCGTATTACCATTGCCCGTATTTACTGCGCCCAATGCTTTTTTAGTCACTCCACCAAGTGTGCTGAATGCGCCACCCACATATACTTTGGTACCATTTACCGCCAATGCATATACTATATAATCAGCTCCGGGATTCCAGTCTGTAACCAATCCGGTAGTACCGTCAATGGCTGCGAGATAATTTCTTGCAGCACCTTTGAGGAAGGTAAAGCTTCCGCCAATAAGAACCTTGCTGCCGCTTTTAGCAATGGTATATACAATTCCATTCGCGGAAGGGTCCCATGATTTAACAGCAGCAGTAGTAGGGTTAACCTGTGCAATATATTTTCTGCTGCTCGCGCCTGCCATGTCTATATTTCCACCGAGGTATACATTATTATCATCAGCATATATGGCCCTTACATCGGCGGAAGTGGGAGCGCCACTGAAAGAGAGGGCGGGGTTCCAGGAATCGAGACTCAGATTACTGAACAAAAATGCTGCAGCGCCGTTGCGCGAAACACCCCCTACGTGATCAAAAGAGCCACCGGCGTACAACCGGGTGCTGTTGGATTCGAGCGCATATACAATGTAATCTGAATTCGGATTCCACTGATCAACCAATCCCGATGTATTACTTACAAAGGCAAGGTAATTTCTATTAGCATATTTGGTATACGTAAAGGACCCTCCGATCAATAAGGCACTGTTGTAGAGTGTTATGGCAAACACGGAGGAATTTACCTGCGGGTTCCACGATTGCACAGCCGCATTCCCGGAGGTGACTTTTGCGATGAAACTTCTCGTTGTTGATCCTATTTGATCAAAATTTCCGCCGAGATAAACTTCAGAGTCATTAGCCACGACAGCATATAAGTCTGCCGAAGTCGAACTCCCGTTATAGGACAGGGCCGGATTCCAGGAAGAGGCAAGTCCACCTCCGGGTAAATTAAATGCGGCAGCGCCAGTGCGCACCTGACCGCCTGCATGATCAAAGGAACCAACGATATATACTTTTGAGTCATTGTGCGCAATGTCGTACACAATGTAATCCGGCGCGGGATTGAACCCAATCACTTTACCTGTTGAATGACGAAGTGCCGCACAGTAATTCCTGCTGTTTTTGTTCAGAAAGGTGAAGTACCCGCCTAAAACGATTTGTGAACCGTTTATTCCAAGAGCAAAAACATAATAATCAGGAGATGGATTGGGGGATTTAATAGTGGCGTTGGAGACGGATGCATCTACGAAATTTGCTCTCGCACTTCCGTTAGCGTCATCAAAATAACCACCGATAAAAGCATCAGTGCTGTTTGCGACAATGCATCTCACATCTGCAGAGGTGCTGCTTCCATTATATGACAATAAGGGATCCCAGCTTTCTAAAGCGCCGGTGCTGATGTTGAAAGAAGCAACGCCGCCGCGAGCTGTTCCACCTGCATGATCGAATGATCCGCCGAGATAGATGTGTGAGGCATTGTAAGCAGTCGCATAAGCGATATAGTCGAGGGAAGGATTCCAGCTATTTACTTCATGTGTTGAAATTTGCATGGCGCAGGCATAGCCTCTCGCCGCTGTATGAAAGCGTGTAAAAGACCCTCCTACAATAATGTTGGAGCCGTCAATGAGAATGGTTTCTACAATATAATTGGCATTCGGGTCCCATGTATTAATGAGCGCCGACGTATTTTTATTGAACGCCGCAAGGTAGTTCCGGGCAGTTGAGTTAGCGGTGGTGAATGTTCCTCCTGCATATAAAGTAGTGCCGGATATACCCACAGAGTACACCGTGGAATTAAAAGTGGGATTGAATGCGAGCAGATTTCCGGATGATATAATAACACCTGCAACATAAGTGTGATTCACGCTGCTCACCTGAGTGAAGGAGCCGCACAAATACATGTTGGCGCCGTCAACCGTCAATCCATATACATAAGAATTGGCCGAAGCCCAACTGCTCGATGCTCCTGTACTATTATTCAGTTTTGTGACGTAATTTCTTGTGGTGGCGCCTATGGTCGTGAAAAACCCTCCTGCATAAATATTACTGCCGTTGGTGACTATAGTTCTCACACCGCCATTTGCATTTGGATCCCACGTTGCATCAAGGTGACCGGTCAAATCAAATTTTGCAAGGTGATTACGGGTAGTACTGTTGGAAGAAGTAAAATCTCCTCCTGCATATATGCTGGTGCCATCCGAGGCGAGCGCATAAACATACCCGTTTGTATTTGTCACTGAAAATGTTTGGTTTGCTCCTGAGCCGGTGTTTGATATTGCAGAAATGTATTGCCGAAGAGCTCCATTAGTATGAGTAAAACTACCTCCTATATACAGGGTAGTTCCCTGCAATGCTATAGAATAGACATAACCGTCAATGGCAGGCGTGTAACCGGTTACTACTTTTTTTGATGAATTTAATTTTGCAAGGTATGGCTGGCTCACTCCATCAATGGTCGTAAATGTTCCTCCAACAAAGTACCCGCCGCCCCCGTCAGAGATAATCGTTTTTACCTCGCCGTTCGTAACAGGAAAGCCGCGGTCGGGCCGATCGCTCGACGTAGATAAAGCAGCGAGATTAGGCTGTGTGTATCCCGTATTCGTAAAGTTTCCTCCAATGATTAAGGTATCACCCTTATTGGTAATACTCTGCACGTAGCTGTCAACATCTTCCAAACCGTTTAAGGGCTTGCCCGAATTTTTAGAAATCGGTGAAAGATAGTATCTCGTCTTTCCTCCAATAGTGGTAAATGCACCACCGGCATAAAATATCGTGTCGTTCAATACTAATGTGTACACCGCATTGTTTGCTTGAGGATCCCATGAATCGAGGGCGCTGGTAGTTTTGTTAATAGCAGCGAGATAATTTCGGGTGGAACCGCCGGCACTCGTAAATGTTCCGCCGAGATAAAGAAGACTTCCGGATCTTACAATGGCACGTACGTCACCATTAATTGTAACGTTGGGATTCGCATCAATGGTTAAATCAGATTTTACGTGCGCCAATTTTTGCCGGGATACACCGCCAATGGTATTGAAGCTTCCTCCTACAAACCATCCGCCGTTTCCATCAGGAATGATCGAATAAATATATCCATCTGCATTGGGGAAATTAATATCGGGTGAGCTGTTGCTGGTGGTAACGGAAGCGAGGTACTGGGCATCAAATCCGGTGTTGGTAAAATTTCCACCAATAAAAATGGTGTCGCCATCAGGATGAACTTTCTGAACATAACTATCTGCGTTGGTTATTCCACCCACTACTTTTCCTTTTACAATTCCAACCCGTGCGAAATATTTTTGAAAATAAGTTCCCACCTTGGTAAATGCACCTCCGAAATAAATGAACGTGTCAACCACAGCCACGGAGTACACGGCGTTGTTCGGGCCCGGATTCCATGAATTGGTGGCCCCGGTACTTGAACTTACTGAAGCAAGATACAACCTGCTGTTGCCATTGACTGTAGTAAATGATCCTCCGAAATAAAGTTTGCTACCCGATTTTACAATGCTCCTCACATCGCTGTTGCAATCAGCAGTGAATCCTGCATCAATGGTTTTGTCAGAGTTAACGTGAGCAAAATTTTGTTTGGCAATTCCTCCGATCAGGCTGAAGCTTCCTCCAACATAATATCCGCCGTTGCCATCGGGAAGTATGCACCGGGTATATCCATTTGTAGTGGGAAAATTGTAAACGGGAATATCGTTGCTCACGGATAATTTAGCAAGGTATGAGTTTTGAAAACCGAGAACAGAAAAGGCGCCGCCAACAAAAATTGAATCGTTTTTAACCGAGATGGAGTAAACAGTTGAGTTCGCAGTTGCAATGTTATTAATGATATTTCCTGAAGAAGTACTGAATACAGCAAGATGCGGTTTAAGAAGCCCGCCGATAGTATTGAATGCTCCTCCGATGTATAAATTCGAACTCTTCAAACCGAATGCATAAACAGCATTGTCGGCATTGGGATTCCAGGTAAGCACTGCCCCGGTAGTTGCATTCACAGAACCCACGTAGTTTCTGGTAGTGGAATTGATCTGCGTAAAGCTTCCACCCACATACAGCGTTGTTCCATTTAATAGCAATGAATAGACGGCTCCATTGAGGTCAGTATTAAAGGCAGGGTCAAGAGTGTTGTCAGAAAGCACATGCACCAATTCAGTACATGTAATCCCGTCTGCCTGGTACATACTGCCGCCCACGTACCAGCCATTGCTTCCATCGCTAACGGCACAACGTACTTCGCCGGTGAAAGCAGGAAAATCCATGATGGGAATGTCGTTTGAAGAAGAAGTAATTAAGCCGGCGGTACCGGTTTGCAATCCCACATACGTAAAGGATCCGCCGATGTAATAAATGCCGGCGTTATTTGTCACGGAATAAACTGCTGCGTTGGTTGAACTCATGGTCTTTACGAGAGTTTGCGCCTGAGCGGTAAATGCGAAGATGATCAGCAGCAGTGCTGCGGGTAAATTTTGGTGTTTCATAGTTTTCTGTTTTTGTGTGAAGAAATAATGTATGGTGATTAGATTTGTTTGTGTGTGATATCTGCGTTGGCAAATTTGCGGACGTTCTTTCAAAATGCACAAACGGATGTGTGAACGGCCAGTTTAAATTAGTAAATGGTAGCAGTTATTTGATGAAAGAATTTCATCCGCACATTTTATTATTTGCCGGGAAGAAAAATATAATTTCGCCGGCCAATCCGACTGTATCGTTTGTACTGCCGTTAACTCCTTCCTGAACTTTTTCCCTCCGTATTTTATTCTCACTCCTTATTAGCTGTATGCAACGCCGCGATTTCATTAAAACATTTTCTCTTGCTGCCATGAGTATGAAAATTTATGATTTCAAAGATCAATTTGAAAAGTACGGTGACTCCATCATGCCTGTTCTTTTTGTCGGGCACGGCAATCCCATGAATGCGATTGAAGACAATGAGTTCAGCCGAGAGTGGGCAGTGATCGGGAAAGAATTGCCCCCACCGAAAGCAATCTTGTGCGTGAGTGCACACTGGCAAACGAACGGCACACGAGTGGGTGCGATGGAGAAGCCAAAAACGATTCATGACTTCTATGGATTTCCGAAGGAATTATTTGCGGTAGAGTATGCTGCCAGTGGCTCACCTGATTTTGCAAAGCAAACACAGCAGGCAATCA
>Ga0134121_10000090_pt1 | contig 98780 bp, 85 predicted proteins | sample KB301_FD_96463 | JGI IMG/M metagenome (GOLD analysis project Ga0134121, IMG submission 96463) | Terrestrial soil microbial communities without Nitrogen fertilizer from Kellogg Biological Station, Michigan, USA - KB3-0-1 | ecosystem: Environmental > Terrestrial > Soil > Unclassified ...
AACGGACAAGTTGATGAAGGAGTGAAATCTACTTTCTACGCAGATGCTGATGGTGACACTTATGGCAATGTGAATTCAACCACACTTGCCTGCAGCGCACCCACGGGTTATGTGAGTAACAGCACTGACTGTAATGATGCCAATGCTGCTATTCACCCCAATGCAACGGAAACTTGCAACGGCATTGATGATAATTGCAACGGACAAGTTGATGAAGGAGTGAAAACTACTTTCTACGCAGATGCTGATGGTGACACTTATGGCAATGTGAATTCAACTACGCTGGCCTGCAGTGCACCAACCGGTTACGTGAGTAACAGCACTGACTGTAATGATGCAAACGCAGCTATTCATCCCAATGCAACAGAAACTTGCAACGGCATTGATGATAACTGCAACGGACAAGTTGATGAAGGAGTGAAAACTACTTTCTACGCAGATGCTGATGGTGACACTTATGGCAATGTGAATTCAACTACACTGGCATGCAGTGCACCAACCGGTTACGTGAGCAACAGCACTGATTGTAATGATGCAAACGCAGCTATTCATCCTAATGCAACGGAAACCTGCAACGGCATTGATGATAACTGCAACGGAACAGTTGATGAAGGAGTAAAGACTACTTTCTATGCAGATGCTGATGGTGACACTTATGGCAACGTGAATTCAACCACCTTGGCTTGCAGCGCACCAACCGGTTATGTGAGTAACAGCACAGATTGCAATGATGCAAACGCTTCTATTCATCCCAATGCAACGGAAACCTGCAACGGCATTGATGATAACTGCAACGGAACAGTTGATGAAGGCGTGAAAACTACCTTCTATGCAGATGCTGATGGTGACACTTATGGCAATCTGAATTCAACTACACTTGCCTGCAGCGCACCAACAGGTTATGTGAGCAACAGTACTGATTGTAATGATGCGAATGCCTCTATTCATCCCGGTGCCAGTGAACAATGTAATAGTATAGATGATAACTGTAACGGACAGATTGATGATGGAGTCGTATTCAATAACTACTATGCCGATAATGATCACGATAGCTATGGTGCGACATTGCTTGGTTCCTTCTGTGTTGCTCCTGCAAATTCTTCTTTGGTGGCAGGTGATTGCAATGATGCGAATGCCGCTGTACATCCGAACGCAACGGAAACCTGCAACGGCATTGATGATAACTGTAACGGAACAGTTGACGAAGGCGTGAAGACTACTTTCTATGCTGATGCTGACGCTGACACTTACGGAAATGTGAATTCAACCACCCTGGCATGCAGCGCACCCACAGGTTATGTGAGCAACAGCACTGATTGTAATGATGCAAACGCTGCTATTCACCCGAATGCAACGGAAACCTGCAACGGCATTGATGATAACTGCAACGGACAAGTTGATGAAGGAGTGAAAACTACTTTCTACGCAGATGCTGATGGTGACACGTATGGCAATGTGAATTCAACTACACTGGCTTGCAGTGCACCGGCCGGCTACGTGAGCAATAGTACTGATTGCAACGATGGCAATGCTGCCGTGCATCCGAATGCAACGGAAACCTGTAATGGCATTGATGATAATTGCAACGGACAAGTTGATGAAGGAGTGAAAACTACTTTCTATGCAGATGCTGATGGTGACACTTATGGCAATGTGAGTTCGACCACCCTGGCATGCAGCGCACCTTCCGGATATGTGAGCAATAGCACAGATTGTAATGACGCAAACGCTGCTGTTCATCCCAATGCAACAGAAGTCTGCAATAGCATTGATGACAACTGCAATGGCACAACTGACGAGGGATGCGGGGGATCGTTCACTTACTACGCTGACACCGATAATGATCTCTATGGCAACCCCAATAGTAGTATTACATCGTCCAGTTCAACTCCACCCGCAGGGTATGTTGCAAACAATACTGATTGCAATGATGCAAATGCCGCCATTCATCCCGGAGTTGCCGATGTATGCAACAGCATTGATGATAACTGCAACGGCACGGTTGATGAGAATGCCATTACCGCTACGGTCACACCGGCCGGAAGTGTTTCATTCTGCAAAGGCGCAGCCTTTTCGCTAACTGCAAGCGGCGGAACAGGGCTTACTTATCAATGGTTAAAAGGTTCACAGAACATTGCAGGAGCCACCAATCAAACATACTCACCTACTAAGACAGCGTCCTATAAAGTGAAAGAAACTAATTCATTTAATTGTTCATCAACTTCTCCGGCAACCTCTGTTACTGTGCTCGCTCAGCCAACAGCTACAATCACGCCTCAAGGCAATCTTGATATTTGCGCTACAGGATCAGTAGTGTTGCAGGCAAACGCGGGTTCGGGATTCACATATCAATGGTTGAAGGGAACAACCACCATTGCCGGAGCAACCAATCAGAATTATACGGCCACAGTAAAAGCTACTTACAAAGTAATTGTTACTAACAGCAGTGGATGCAGTAAAACTTCGGCAGGTGCAAAGGTTACCAAGTCGTGTAAGGAAGATCTAGCCATAGATGTCAATTCGCCTGCTTCGTTTTTACTTTATCCCAATCCTTCTGACGGATCGTTCGTGGCAGACTTGCAATTGCAAAATAGTTTTTCCGGAAATGCAACGCTCAGCATCATGAATACCCTGGGGCAAATAATTTTGCAGAAGGAAGTTGCGGTGAGCGATGGTACGGTTATACAAACCATCCATCTTAGCAATGACGTTGCCGCAGGAATGTACATCGTGAATGTGGTGGCTGATGATAATGTATTCACAACTCAGTTAATGATCAACAGATAACTTAAACTGAAACTCATTTTGAAAAGCTCTTTCCGTTTATTCGGATGGAGCTTTTCTCTGCTCTATCCCGAATAATGCGATCCTGTTTTTTTTGCTTGTCTGTTTAAGCGATTTTGATGATGAAAGTATGAAACTCATCAGCGAAAATTGGTGCGCTTGTGAGTAAGATGAAGTCAAAAAAAGAATTTTTTCACTGAAGAGGGAACCATTAACTTCGCAAGTATTGACACAAGCAACGTATCAGAGAACTATATTGATTACTTGCAAAAATTAATTTTAACACTTTTTACAATAAACACAATCATGAAAAAATTTTACTCGCGGGTGTGCCTACTCGCCTTATTTGCGTGTGCATCTCTGAATGGATTTGCGCAAGTTTCTACCTACTCTTTTGCTTCTTCAAGCACAACATTTTCTTCTATTGTTGGAGGAGGAGGAACGGTGACGGTTGCCACTTCAGGCTTTGATCAAAGCTTCGGCACGTTTCCAATCGGATTCACTTTCACATTCAATGGGAATTCCTATACCACATTCGGGTTAAATATGAATGGCTTCATCTCTATGGGTTATGTTCCTGTTTCAACAGATCATGCCCTGAGCTCAGGACTCAACAACAATATAATTTCAGGATTCAACGGTAGCCTTTATGGTACTGATGCAGGGGCAAAAATTTCTTATCAAACCTCAGGAAGTGCTGGAAGCAGGGTGTTGACAGTTGAATGGACAAACTGGGGCTTCTTCAGTACGGGAGGGAATGAATTCAATTTTCAGATTAAACTTTTAGAAGGAACAAATAAAATTCAAGTTGTTTACGGAAGCTGCCCGGGCAATACAGCAGCGACGTTACAGGTTGGTGTGAGAGGACAAACAAACACCGACTACAACAACAGGACTACAACTACGAATTGGGCGGCAACAACAGCCGGTTCAACAAACAGCGCAAACTGCACTTACAGCTCCACGGTTAAGCCATCATCAGGGTTAAGGTTTGAATGGACACCGAGTGCCACTGCGAGAACATGTGGAACAGTCAGTGCTGTTCAACAAACGGGAACGGCAGCGCCGGGATCAACTGCCAATACAATACTTCGAATAGATATTCCTGTTACAGGAACTGTAGGTACCCTCACACTTTCATCAATTACCGTTGCTTCCCAAAACACGAGTGACAATGACATATCTACGAGCGGTGTAAAAATCTGGACGGGTACTCTTTCAGGACCTGCTACACAAGTGGGAAGCGGAGCAAGCTTCTCCGGAGGGAATGCTACCATTTCCTCCATCAATACCGGTTTGATCACGGGCACTAATTACATCTGGGTCACTTTTGATATTAAGACCACAGCAGTAGTGGGGCATGTTCTGGATGCAAAGATCAACGTTGGAGCGATTTCGATTTCCGCCTCCGGCGGTGCGGCTAACCCCGGAACTAAACCTTCAACCATTTTAAATCCGAGTGGAAGTAAAACTGTAAATTATTGTACACCCTTCAGCACAAATGGGGGTTGTGTAGGAGATAAAATCTCAGGATTTACCTTTGCAGGAATTAATTATAGCGGTAATTGCGTTGCAAGTCCCGGGTATCTTGATGTTGGCACTACGGGCAGTGCTACACAAGGACAACCCGTGAGCTTTACGCTCTCATGTCAAGACGAGAGTGACTACGGAGCTATCTGGATTGACTTCAACGACAATGCCTCCTTTGATGATGCAGGTGAACTGGTGTACAATGGTGGACCGGGCATCACCCAAACCGGAACCATTGTGATTCCCGTTTCTGCGCCTGCTGGAACACACCGTGTACGGATAAGAGATAATTACAATGCCGCTCCTCCATCCAGTTGCGGTAGTATCACTTTTGGTGAAACAAAAGATTTCCGCCTAACCGTGAATGCAGCAACTAATTGCTCAGGGACACCTGCCGCATCCAATACTCTTTCATCCATCAATCCCGTTTGCAATGGTGTTAGTTTTACACTGTCGCTCAGTGTTCAATACCTGAATCTTGGAATAACCTATCAATGGCAATCTTCGCCAACCGGAAGTACCTACACCAACATCTCCGGCGCAACAAACTATTCTTTGACCACCACGCAATCCGCTTCCAAGTATTATCGCTGTAAAATCACGTGTACTAATTCAGGTCAATTCGTTAACTCTACTGCATTGCTTGTGAGCCTGAATCCGTTCAATAATTGCTACTGTACTACATTGGGAGGTGACTGCTCAGACGATAGAATCACTTCCGTGGTATACGGGGGAATTAGTAATACCAGCTCCTGTTCGGCTAATGCCTATGGTGATTACTCAGGAATAACAGGAACAGCAAATCAGGGTGCCGCCCAATCCATTTCTGTAGGCTTAAGCAATGGGGGAACAGAATATGTGAGTGTTTGGATTGATTACAATCATAACTCTGTATTCGATGCGAGCGAGAGAACATTCATCGGTTCAGGGGTCAATCAATCAATCAGCAATTACATTCAGGTACCGCCGACAGCGATCACAGGAGTTACACGTATGCGGGTGCGATTGCAGTTTGCATTTGAGCCAACCACTCCCTGCGATTCTTTTGAGTTTGGAGAAACGGAAGACTACTCCGTGAACATTTCCACGTGCACTCTAACCACGTATTATGCTGATGGTGATGGCGACACCTACGGAAATCCGAATAGTTCGCTGGCGGCCTGCTCGCAACTGACGGGTTATGTAACAAACAATACTGATTGTAATGATGCGAATGCTGCCATTCATCCTGGTGTGACAGAAGTTTGCAGTAACGCCGTTGATGACAACTGCAATGGATCGGTGGATGAGGGATGCATAACATATACCTACTACGCCGACACTGACAATGATAGCTATGGTAATCCAAATAATTCTATTACTTCGTCAAGTCCAACGCCACCGGCAGGATATGTTACAAACAGTACTGATTGCAATGATACAAATACCGCAGTTCATCCCGGTGCGGCTGATGTATGCAACAGCATTGATGATAACTGTAACGGCACCACTGATGAGAATGCAATCACTGCAACCATTTCTCCAAGCGGTAGTGTTTCAGTTTGTAAGGGAACCACATTAACCCTCACAGCCAATAGCGGTTCAGGACTTACGTATCAATGGATAAAGGGTTCAACCAACGTTTCGGGAGCCACCAATCAAACATATTCACCGACTAAAACAGCTTCCTATAAAGTGAACGAAAGCAATTCATTTAATTGTTCCTCAACTTCGGCAGCAACTTCGGTTACCATATTAGCTCAGCCAACAGCTACCATTACGGCTCCAAATGGAACTGATCTCTGCCCGACAGGCTCCGTATTATTGCAGGCAAATACTGGCACAGGTTACACATACCAGTGGCTGAAGGGGGCTACTACCCTTAGTGGAGCGACCAGTCAAAATTATACCGCTACTACTAAGGCGACTTACAAAGTCATTGTGACTAACACCAATGGCTGCAGTAAAACTTCGGCGGGCAAAAAAGTTACTAAGTCCTGTAAGGACAATTTCGTAGTAAATGTCAATTCACCGGCTTCTCTTGCACTTTATCCCAATCCAACTGATGGTTCGTTCGAGATGCATTTGCAATTGCAGGATAATTTTTCTGGAAATGCAAGGATCAGCATTGTGAATACGCTCGGTCAAATAGTTTTGGAGCAAGAAATTCCGGTAAATGATGGAGACATCACCCAGGCATTTGACCTGGGTAAAGAAGTAGCTGAAGGAATGTATTTCGTGAAAGTAATGGCTGACAATCAAGTTTTCACCTCGCAATTGATGATCAACAGATAACTGAAAGCAATATTTTGGAAAAGCTCCTGTGAACAGCGGGAGCTTTTTCATTGAGTACAGTTCAGAACAGAGTTTAGGTTTAGGATCAGATTAGAGGCATGACCTGAATTCTTCACTTCTTCAACTACAGGAGATCTAATTGAATAGCTCACAAACTTTATTCAGTTGATCGATTGCCCACCAATCCTGTTGTCGCAGGTTAATGGTTTTGCCATTATCCTTTGCAACCTTTTCTTTTGCCTCTTCACTATAGTAATACCGAAAATGTAGTTCAAGCTGAAACGTATTTTCATCAAGTTCATTCAGGTAAAAGTTGGGGTGATTTATGATTGTGAATTTTCCCCTGTTAAAGTCGAATACGATGTATGGTAAATCAAAATAATTCTCCCCTGTCACGGTAACAAGGCATCAGCAACGCTATAGTGTTTGACTTTTCAAAATAGTAGCAGCTATGATTGAATTGGTATTCAAACTTAATTTTGTCTGATTGAAAAATCCTGATGGGGTTACTCTTCTCAATCCAAATCTGAACGGGGCTTACAAACTTCATCATCCCGTATTCGTCAATATCGGAAAAGTAAATTCCGTATTTCTCATTTTCTGTTTCAAAAAAATCATAATCCTCTCGGCCGGTAACATTCGGTTTGATATCCCACATGCTGTCCTTACAGTGTCTCATTGAAAATTACGGTCATCTTTTGTTTCGTCGGGCTTCCTTCCTAAAAACATCTTGCAGGATCAACCTTAGTCCATCAGAAGAGAAGGTGGTAAAAACCACAAGAGAGAATTTTATGTACCCGTAAATTGCCCGGAGGTTTCGGCGAGAAAAACTGCAGCTCAGTTTTCCCTTCCCAATCTCTTCAAAAACTTATAGTGAGAAGCAATTGCTGAGGCGAATGTAGGATTCGAATGATAAGGTACATGATATTCATCAGCAGTTTGTTTCACAATCTTGCTGATGGCGGGGTAATGAACACTGCATGTTTTCGGAAACAAGTGATGCTCTACCTGATAATTCAGTCCACCCATGTACCATGTGAGCAGTTTACTCTTCATGGCGAAATTGCTCGTGGTCTTCATTTGGAAAATAGCCCATGCCTGCTCATTCATTGCCTTAAGATCTTCAGCATGATCAGTGTTTTCCACTGTGTGCGCCATCTGAAATGTGATGCCCAATATGGTTCCGCATACAAAATGCAGCGTGAGAAAACCGATGAGCCACTGCCACCACGTAAAGATCAAAAGCGGAATTACAATCATGTAGGAATAGTAAATGATTTTGAAGACGAAAAGCAGTACCCATTCCTGCCATGGATGTTTTTTGTTTTTGTAAGGACCAATGTCCCGTTGGCTCATCTTTTTGTAATCTTTGACAAACACCCAAAAAATAGTAGCAAAAGCATAAGCAATAAAGGCAAGAAAATGCTGATAGCGATGAATCTTTTTTCGCTCTTCAAACGGGGACAATCGAATGAACGGAGCGAGTTCGAGATCCTCATCTACATCATGAACATTAGTGTAAGCGTGATGAACCACGTTATGCGTGATGGACCACACATATCGGTTGCCGCCGATAATGTTAAGGGTATAACCAAGAATGTAGTTGATGATTTTATTGGAAGAATACGCACCGTGAATGCTGTCATGCGCCACTGCCATTCCTAAGGCCGCAAAGGAAACTCCCATGATCGCACACAGGAACCATGAAATCGTCAGCGGGAGAATGTTGGCAATGATCAATCCGTAGGCACCAAATGCAATGGAGTAAATCACAAGCGATTTAGTGACCATGGTCGCATTGGCATTTTCATTCAGCTTGTGTTGCTGAAAGTACTGGGCGACTCGGTTTCTTAACTGGGAATGAAAATCGGTGGGAGACGTTTTCTGAAAGCTTACCTCTTGCATTAAATTGTTTTCGGAGTGCAAGATACGGAAAAATAGTCAAAGGAAGAACAGGACTTATGTTTTATTCACGTGCTCGTTTATCAATCGCGCAATTCAATACTTTTGAAACGAAGAATGATTTCGAAATTTCCTTCTATGAAAAATATGCTCTTGTTTATTTTATGTATTGGTTTCATTTCTGCTTCTGCTCAAACGGTTCCTTTCTCTCTTGACCTGCAGGAAGTGAATGCGCCCGGCCTTCCCGCTGTTCACTCTTACGCGAAGGCACAGGCAGGAGATAAGTGGTTGATTGTTGCAGGGAGAGTTGATGGACTGCACAGCTTGTTTCCCAATCAGGCATTCTCTTTCACGGAGCAGAACAATAACATTTTTGTAATTGATACTTCTACATGGAATGTGTGGCAGTCATCATTGTATTACGTACCATATCAAATTCGTCAATCGCTGTCCGCAACAAACACTGAATTTTATCAGCGGGGAAATTATCTATACGTCATTGGAGGGTTTGGTTTTGATTCACTGAATAGTGTGAAGAAAACTTTTTCTACGCTTACTGCTTTGGATGTGGATGGACTCATTAGCGAAATTGTTTCAGGTGGAAATGATCTTGCTCCGTACATGCGTCAAATCAGTGACACCATGTTTGCAGTTGCGGGTGGAAAAATCGAAAGTATCGGGAGTAAAGTTTATTTAGCCGGTGGGCAGGATTTTTCAGGATTGTACACAAAGCTGAATGCAGGATTGTACACTCAGCATTACATGAACAGCATTACCGGTTTTGATTTGAACGATGACGGCATCAATATCTCCGTGAATAATTTCGTGATGAATATTGACACAGTTAATTTTCACCGTCGTGATTTGAATTGTGCTCCATGGATTTCTTCATCTAATGAAGAAGGATTCGCAGTGTACGGTGGCGTATTTCAGTACGATCATGATACCCCTTATCAGAACCCTATTTATGTTACCCAAAACGGAATTACGGTTGATGCTTCTTTCGAACAAAAAACGAGTCAATATCAATGTCCGGTAATTCCGCTCTATGATTCCGCAGCGAATGACATGTACTCGGTCTTCATTGCAGGAATGAGTCTCTATTATTTCGATAGCGTAACACAAGCGCTGAAGGAAGATACGATGGTTCCATTCATCAAAGACATCAGCACATTAATTCATCATGCAAACGGCACAACGGATGAGGTAATTCTGCCGGTGCAATTTCCTCAACTCGGCGGAGCCAATGCAGAATTTTTTCAGAACACCTCCTTGCAACACTATGAAAATGGGGTAATGAAATTGCGCACATTCACTCAACCGGTATTACTTGGTTACATTTTTGGCGGCATGACCTCCATAGCCGGCAATGACGGCGTAACTTCTCCGAGCAATAAATGCTATCGTGTGATATTAGAGCCCGATTTTGGTTCGGGGATTTCTCCTGTTTCTTCGAAAAAAAATATTCGTTTTTATCCCAATCCTTCAGAAGATGCAACGCAACTCATCATTAATATTCCTTGTGCAGAATTGAAGGAAATAAAAATTATAGATGCTTTGAATCATGTAGTAGCAATGCTTCATTCGCAAATTTCATCCGGTTCAGAAACACGAATAAGAATTAATACCAAAAATTTTCCTGCAGGAATTTATTCTGTCATTGTGCAAACACAATTTCAATCATTCACTTCACGTCTCGCAATCGTAAGATGATTAGCTGCTTTAAACCGTCGAAGATAGGGCTTGCTATATCTCGAGATTTACTTCCCTTTAACAAACTTGCCAACCTCGCTCTCGCCCGTTTCCTCATTGATGATTTGAAGCAAGTAGATTCCATTGGGCAAAGTGGTGGTGGTGAGTTGTGCTGTGTTGTTTGTAATTGAAGTTGGCAAAACAGTTATTCTCCCTTCCACATCATACACAGCAATGGTTGCAACAGATGGTGATAATAAATTTATGGTGAGAAGATTTTGAACGGGATTGGGGGAAAGGGAAATAAAATTATGTTGAACAGATGTGACTCCCGACATATCACTTCTGATTTTTACAATCCAGTAATCATTGTCACCATGATTTCCTAACACATCATCATCATCTGACTCCGTATATCCTGCAATGATAAACCCACCATCTATTGCCTGTTGAATTGAAGTCGCGCCATCGAAGCTACTTCCGCTCAAACATTTTTCCCAAACTAAATTCCCTAAACTATCTAACTTGATAATCCAAAAATCCGTAGCTGGATGCCCACAGCTATCGTAGCCCGGATGCCAGCCTGAAATATTCCCATCATAGGAAGATGAATTCCCGGCAACAACAAATCCCCCATCTGTTGTCTGTTGAACAGAATACGCAAGATCATCGCCACTTCCGCCTAAAGATTTTTCCCAAAGTAAATTACCTAAACTATCTAATTTCATGATCCAGTAATCTGCCTGACCATGATTTTCCGTAAGGTTACCATCAGTGGAATTCGAAACTCCAGCAACAATATAGTCATCATCAGCAACCTCTTGAATCACAAACGGTGTATCGTAGCCACTTCCTCCAAAATATTTTTCCCAAAGAATATTTCCCACCCCATCTAATTTCACAATCCAATAATCCCAGCCGCCTTGATTTCCTGAAACGTCACCATCATTCGAAGTTGAATATCCGGCAACAATAAAACTTTCGTCGTCGGTTTGTTGAATGGAATAGGCCACATCATCTCCACTTCCTCCCAGACTTTTTTGCCAAAGTAAATTCCCATTAGCATCTAACTTCACAATCCAATAATCACCATAATAATAACCACCATGATTTCCTGAAACATCACCATCATCGGAAAATGAATTGCCTGCGACAATAAACCCTCCATCCGTGGTTTGTTGAACGGAATATGCGACATCATTGCCACTTCCCCCTAAGGATTTTTGCCAATCTAAATTACCGTCAATATCTAATTTCGTGATCCAAATATCGGTTGTGAGAATTCCGTAGTTATCATATCCTGAATGCCAACCGGAAACATCTCCATCATTAGAAAAGGATGATCCAACTATAATAAATCCTTCGTCACTTGTTTCTTGTATTGAATTTGCTGCATCGTTGCCGCTTCCTCCCAGGCATTTTTGCCATTCAAGATGATCGCTCTCATTTAATTTCACAACCCAGAAATCAAAGTCGCCATTATTTCCATTCACATCACCGTCGGTAGACAACGAATATCCAGCAACAACAAATCCTCCATCATTAGTTTGCTGAATTGAATTCGCTACATCAGTAGAATATCCTCCCAGGCATTTCTGCCACTCAATCTGCGGCGCAACTTGTGCATGAAGTGAATTACAAAAGATGGCCGTCAAAATAAAAAAAATGCAGAGCAGTTGTTTCATAAAACTATTCTACTAAGAGTGAAGTTAGCGCAAAAAAAATTGTACAGTAACCGAACTACATAATGAACAAATTTTTTTCTCTAAATAGATTCCTCCTTTGTGAATTACATAATTCGGAGAGAACATTAGCGCGAAATCGCGATATGAGAATCGCGAATCGGATTTTCACGCCTGAGCGGTCGGTCCCCCAAAATTCATCGGTGGCATATTGATAGGCTCTGTCTCTGTGATTTCGCCGTACATGGATTCAAACTTGCGAACATTTTCAGATAGTGCCCTCAAAAAACGTTTGGCATGCTGTGGAGTAAGTATGATTCGTGATTTCACTTTCGCTTTCGGAACGCCGGGCATTACCTTGATGAAGTCGAGCACAAATTCCTGGTTAGAGTGAGTGATGATAGCCAGGTTGGAGTAAATACCGTCTGCAGTTTCATCGGTCAATTCAATGTTGATCTGATTCTGCGGCGCTTGTTTTTCTTTCGGATCCATGTGATTTTTTTTCTTGCTGTAAAGATAGCGTAAAGTGAGCGATGAGCTATGAGCAATGAGATGTGAAACAGGAAGATGTAAATGACCTTGAAGGAAACATTGCAAAAAAAAGAGCCGCAGTAAATGGCGGCTCTGTTACTCATAGCTCATGATGCAGATCTCACAACTCATTCATCAAGATTCGGCAGAACACCAAGCATTTCTTTCTTCGACTGCACAAGCTTATCATATTCTTCTTTCGAACCCACTACAATGTTTTCATACTCGCGCATACCCGTGCCTGCAGGAATCAAGTGACCGACGATAACATTTTCTTTCAGGCCAAGAAGATCATCCGTCTTTGCATTGATAGAAGCGGAACTCAGCACCTTGGTCGTTTCCTGGAATGATGCGGCGGAAATCCAGCTCTGAGTTCCCAGCGATGCGCGCGTGATTCCCTGCAACATAGGACTTGCTGTTGCAGAATTCGCATCGCGGAACGTAACAACCTTTTTATCGTTGCGCTTGAGCAAGGAATTTTCTTCACGTATTTGCCTCAGTGACACAATCTGACCCACACGAAGATTTTGTGAATCGCCTGAATCAGTGACCACCTTCTTATCATAAATGTTTTCATTCTCTATGAGAAACTCAAACTTATCTACCGGCTCACCTTCCAAAAATTTTGTATCACCCGGATCTACGATGTGGATTTTGCGCATCATTTGCCGCACGATCACTTCAATGTGCTTGTCGTTGATCTTCACACCCTGTAAGCGATAGACTTCCTGAATTTCATTCACCATGTATTCCTGCACAGCATTAATTCCTTTGATCGCAAGAATATCATTCGGTGTGATTGCACCATCCGATAAGGGAAAACCGGCGCGAATGAAATCACCCTCAGCAATCAGGAACAATTTTGAAAGCGGAACAAGATACTTGCGCTCATCACCATCTTTTGAGGTCACGATGATTTCACGATTGCCACGCTTCACGGTTCCAAAACTTACGACACCGTCAATTTCAGAAACCACCGCAGGGTTAGAAGGATTGCGCGCTTCAAACAACTCCGTTACGCGGGGCAAACCTCCTGTGATATCGCCGCGAAGTTTCGCAAGAGTTCTCGGAATTTTCACGAGGATCATTCCGGCTTCTACATCTTCACCCTGCTCCACGTTGATGTGCGAACCAACCGGGAGATTATACAACTTCGCTTCTTTATTTTTTCCAACTACTCTTACTGAAGGAATTTTTGTTTTGTCGCGCGTCTCTACAATCACCTTTTCCTTGTGGCCGGTTTGCTCGTCCATCTCTTCGCGATACGTGATCCCCTCGATTACGTTGTCAAACTCTACTACGCCTTTGACGTCAGATAGAATAACAGCGTTGTAAGGATCCCATGTACACAGCGCCTGACCTTTCGAAACTTTCTCCCCGTCTTTTACTAAAAGAAATGACCCATAAGGAATGTGGTTCGCAATGAGCGTCCGGTCACCTTTAGGATCATCAATGCGAATTTCACCACCGCGACCAATCACCACAATGTTTTTATCTCCGGTCGCGCTTGAGAAGTGAGCTGTGCGCACGTCTTCGAAGCGCACCACACCATCGAACTTCGCTCTCAATTCTGATTCTGATGCGATACCTGATGCAGCACCACCCGTGTGGAATGTACGGAGTGTCAACTGCGTTCCCGGTTCACCGATTGATTGTGCTGCAATAATCCCAACGGCATCACCCGCTTCAGTCAAACGATTTGAAGTAAGATTTCTTCCATAACATTTTACGCAAACTCCCCGCTTCGCTTCACATGTGAGCACCGAGCGAATTTCAACCGTTTCGATGGCGGTTTCTTCAATGCGTGTGCCTACTTCTTCCGTGATTTCATCGCCTGCTTTAATGATCAGCTCACTCGTGAGCGGATCATAAACATCATACAAGCTCACTCTGCCGATGATGCGGTCATACAGCGGCTCTACCACTTCATCATTATCCTTGAGTGCAGAAATCGGTAAGCCGCGGAGTGTGCCGCAATCCACTTCGGAGATAACTACATCCTGAGCTACGTCAACGAGGCGGCGTGTTAAGTAACCGGCGTCAGCAGTTTTCAATGCCGTATCAGCAAGACCTTTGCGCGCACCGTGTGTCGAGATAAAATATTCCAACACGCTCAATCCTTCTTTCAGGTTTGCGAGAATCGGATTTTCAATCAGCTCACCTCCCGTGCTTCCACTCTTGCGCGGCTTCTGCATGAGACCCCGCAAGCCACCGAGTTGTCGAACTTGTTCTTTCGATCCACGGGCACCTGAGTGCAACATCATGAATACAGAGTTGAATCCCTGCTTATCTTCTTCAAGCATTTTATACAAGCTCTCTGCAATGCGATTATTAGCCCGTGTCCAGATGTCAATCACCTGGTTGTAGCGTTCGTTGTTGGTGATGAAACCCATGTTGTAATTGCTGATCACTTCATCTACTTCATCCTGCGCCTGCTTGAGCATTTCCGGTTTTGAATTCGGAATGAGAAGGTCTGTAAGATTGAATGACAGTCCGCCTTTGAATGCCATTGTGAATCCGAGATTCTTGATGTCGTCAAGAAACCTCGCTGTAGTAGGAACATCGGTAACCTTAATGATGTCGCCAATTACATCGCGAAGAATTTTTTTTGTGAGCAACTGATTCACAAAGCCCACCTCCTCGGGAACAACCTGGTTGAAGATCACCCTGCCAACGGTAGTTTCAACCAACTGTTCCTTCATTTCTTCATTCTCACGAACCTTCGCTCTTACTTTGATCCATGCGTGCAGATCGAGTCTTTTCTCATTGAAGGCGATGATCACTTCTTCTGACGAATAGAAAACTTTTCCCTCTCCCTGAACCGGAATTTGTTTTGTTCCTTTCTTTCCCTTTGTGATGTAATAAAGGCCGAGCACCATGTCCTGCGAAGGGAGCGTGATCGGTGTTCCGTTTTGCGGGTTAAGAATGTTATGTGAAGAAAGCATAAGCAATTGCGCTTCAAGAATTGCAGCGTTACTCAGTGGAACGTGCACTGCCATCTGATCGCCGTCAAAGTCAGCGTTGAATGCTGAGCACACGAGCGGATGCAATTGAATGGCTTTTCCTTCAATAAGTTTTGGCTGGAAGGCCTGAATAGAAAGTCTGTGAAGCGTTGGTGCGCGATTGAGCATCACCGGATGTCCTTTCAAAATGTTTTCGAGAATATCCCAGATCACCGGCTCTTTGCGATCAACTAATTTCTTCGCGCTCTTGACCGTCTTCACAATTCCTCTTTCAATAAGCTTGCGAATAATGAACGGCTTGAACAATTCTGCCGCCATATCTTTCGGCAAGCCACACTCGTGCAATTTCAATTCCGGCCCCACAACAATTACCGAACGACCGGAATAGTCAACGCGCTTACCAAGAAGATTTTGACGGAAGCGGCCTTGCTTTCCTTTTAATACATCACTCAGCGATTTCAATGCCCGACCGCCTTCTGCCTTCACTGCATTTGACTTTCTTGAGTTGTCGAAGAGGGAGTCAACCGCTTCCTGCAACATTCTTTTCTCATTGCGGAGAATTACTTCCGGTGCTTTTATTTCGAGGAGGCGCTTTAAACGATTGTTGCGAATGATCACCCGGCGATAGAGGTCATTCAAATCAGAAGAAGCAAAACGTCCGCCGTCCAGAGGAACGAGAGGACGCAATTCCGGCGGAACAACAGGAAGATATTGCACGATCATCCACTCCGGCTTGTTCACCTGTTTTTCATTCGCTTCGCGGAAAGCTTCAACTACGCTCAGGCGCTTCAGCGCTTCTTGCTTGCGTTGCTGTGAAGTTTCATTCGCAGCCTGATCACGCAATTGATAAGAGAGTTCATTCAGATTGATACGACCGAGCAAATCGCGCAATGCATCAGCTCCCATCTTTGCAACAAATTTTTTGGGATCCGTGTCCTCCAGATGCTGATTGTCCTTCGGAAGATTCTCGAGAATTTCGAGATACTCTTCTTCCGTAAGCTGATCGAGATACAACTTGTCTTCACGTACTCCCGGTTGAATTACAACATAACGTTCGTAGTAAACGATAGACTCTAATTTCTTAGAAGAAATTCCGAGCAGGTAACCAATCTTATTCGGCAGTGATTTGAAGTACCAGATGTGTACCACAGGAACCACGAGCTTGATGTGACCCATGCGTTCACGACGAACTTTTTTCTCCGTCACTTCAACACCGCAACGATCACACACGATTCCTTTGTAGCGAATGCGCTTATACTTTCCACAGTAACATTCATAATCTTTTACCGGTCCAAAAATTCTTTCGCAGAACAAACCATCACGCTCCGGCTTGTACGTGCGGTAGTTGATCGTTTCCGGTTTCAGCACCTCACCGTAAGAGCGCTCAAGGATGGAATCAGGGGATGCCAACTGAAGCGTGATCTTCGTGAAGTTCGCTTTAATCTTAAGGTCTTTTTTGAATGGCATATAGGATGAGTTATTCGTTAATAGTTATTCCCGAAACCATCGGGACAAGTCGTTGATCGGAGTGTTTCTCATGGCATAGAGACACGCATTCCCGATAAGAGAATGTCGGTATTAAGAATTTGAAAAGAGAGAAGGGGACTTCTGATGCACCAATTAAAAACTGCTCCGGTTTTAACGAGGCGCAAAGATAAAATAATTTTCGTGAAAATCCGCATTCCGGGGCAAAATATTCGGTGACTGGAGATTGCGAATCACGATGCACGTTACACGACTCAAAGGCCCCTTATGTTTCTGCATCTTGTTTCTGTATCCTATATCATTTTATGGATACGAATCACGATACACGTGACGCGACTCAAGGTCCCTGTATGTTTCTTCATCGTGTTGCCAGTATCCTACATCGTATTATGGTACGAATCACGATACACGTAACACGACTCAATGTCCCTGTATGTTTCTTCATCGTGTTGCCAGTATCCTGGGTACGAATCACGATACATGTAACACGACTCAAAGGACTCTGATTTTTCTGCGTCGTGTTACGTGTATCGTGCATCGTCTTTGCCGGAAGTTTTCGAATCACGATACACCTGCTACGACCCAAAAATCTCTGATGTTTCAGCGTCGTGTTAAGTGCATCGTATATCGTTTCTTCATACATTGGCATTCAAAAGAATACTAAAGATGGAAGAACAAACGGTTGGCATTGGCTCCCGTGCTCAACATCCGAAATTCGGGCAAGGAGTGGTGACAGGTGTGAGGCTTACAACCTACCTGATCACATTTCTCGAAGCGGGCACACATGAAGTAATGCAGGACGATCCCCAATTGGAAATTCTCGATGCGGTTGAAATCTCATCAGAAATTGAAACTCTTTCTGACCTTGAAAAATCTGTACTGGGAATTTTGCGCAAATGGGCACAAATCCAGGAAGTGGTTCACATTGGCGATCGCTGGAAAGATGGGGTCATGATCTTAAAACCCGGCGATAAAAACCTTTCGTCGAAAGAAATTCCTATTGATATTTTCTTTCACAAGATTGTGATGCTTCGTGACCGGCTGCGTGTGCTGGAACAGAACATCAATTCGCACCCGAAGCTGAGTGATGAAGACAAAGTGAATCTACAGCAATACATCACGCGCATTTATGGAACGCTCACTACATTTAATGTGCTGTTCAAAAATAAGGAGCACCAGTTTGTGGGAGAAAAAGGCAAGAGTGAATCCTGAAGTGGCGGCTCATTCTACGGTAACAGCGGCAAAAAAATTGGTTGCATGAAACCATTTCACCTTCTGTTTATTATTACCTTGATCTTTTCATCCTGCTCTCTGAAGGATTCACACAGGGGAAATTATAACATTACGTTTACGATTACATCTGCCAACCGTGGTATTCAAAAATTTTCTGCAGAAACAGCAAGCGATATTTTTCACCGGCGACTCTTGCTCTATGGTTTGAAGGAAAAACAAATGTCAATTACCGGAAACGGGACAACCATCACTATTGAATTAACCCGTGTTGATGATACTCTCTGGCTGAAGAATTTAATAGAAGCACAAGGACAACTTGAATTACGTGAGACCTATTCCAATCTCGAGTTTTTTAACACCCTCTCGGCCATCAATGCTTCCTTAGCCCGGCATAATCTACCCGCAGAAAAAAATAACCCTGTGAATCCTCTTGGAACGGGAGTGCCTACTTCGTTACCAACTGATTCTACTCCGGCTGCGGAGTTGAAGCAAAATGAGACAGAAGATCCTAAAGAGAGTAATCCACTTCTCAACAAACTAAATGCTGCGGTGGAATTAAAGGACAACCACTATCACTTACGTAGCGGGGCAGAAATAGGTTATTGCCTTACAACAGATACGGCTGAAGTAATGCAAATGCTTACCCGTGATTCAGTCAAAGCATTGATTCCTTTTCATGTTCAATTTCACTGGTCGCTGAATCCAAATTTCCCTGCGGATTCTCACTCTCTCTATGCATTAAACTATGACTCTGCAGGCACCCCCTTTATGTCAGGAGCAATTGTGAAGCAGGCGAATCTTGACTATAATGCTGAAGGAAAACCGCAGATAAGCATTGTGTTCAATGATATTGGAACAAAAGAATTTTACCTGATGACTAAAAGAAACATTGACAAGAACATTGCGATTTTAATTGATGGTGATGTGGTGAGTGCACCAAGAGTGATAGGGGAAGTTAAAGGCGGAAGAGCTTCGATAACAGGGGGCGACGAAAATGAATTGAGAATTCTTTGCGCTATTCTGCAATCAGGATTCTTTTCTCATAAAACAATTATGAAAGTACATTGAATTCTGACAAGCAAAAAAAATGACAAAGGATCAGATCAAAAAAATCAGAATAGAAATTCTTTGCGACGGACAACCTGCTCTACAACTTTTTCTGCACAAGGATGGGACAATGGAGCGATATGGGAGTGGCAGTATTCCAATCAAAGAAGATTTCGTGCTTGGACTGATTGATAAAAAAATATTTGAACAACTCCTATCGAACTTTGACGAAAAATTGTTGGACAATCAAGGTATCTACGACCATAACGATAAAGCGGGAATACCAATCAATTACTCCCTGATTTTTCTTGGACAAGAACCAAACTTTATTTCATACGAGTTTCGATTGGGGACTGAAACGAAGAAAGTGACTCCTCTTCTCACCTATATTGACAAGTTTGTAAATGACGCTGTAAGTTTGACCGACGAGTGGTACAAGAAATAACGGTTGCTAATATTCGCTTGCCATCAGTCCATAAAAACTTCTTTCTTAATCGTCTTAAGAATTCTTCCTCGTAAAATGAAAACCCGCAACCTTCATCACCGAATAAAAATCTCTGCCGCACCCGAACTCGTTTACAACGTCTTCATGAATGAAAAGCTTCACGCTCAACTCACCGGCGTGGAAGCAAAAATTGAAAACCGGGAAGGCGGATAGTTCATTACCTGCGGCACAAATAATTTCGGATACAGTGTGAAGCTGATTGCAAATGAGCGTATCGTTCAGGCATGGTCACATACCTATTTTCCGGAGGGACATTACTCCAACATTGATCTTCAGCTTAAACCCACCAGAAAAGGAACACGCATTAATTTCTATCACTACGGCATTCCAGCTAAATTGTACAAAGACTTCAACAAGGGTGGTATTATGCTTACTGGAATCCGATGAAGAAATTTTTTGTCCGCAAGGACTCCTTCGAAGAGAGAGAAAAAAATGATTACCCCTTCTGCGCACTCTTTTTCATTCTCATTTTCTTTAGTGCTTTCATCAATCGTGATTCTCCCTTTAACTCATCATCGCCAATGAGATCGGAAAGTGGCTTCAGCGTTTCCACATGTGAAAAAATAATTTTTGCAATACCGAGTAGTGGAATAAACAAGATCATGCCGGCGATGCCCCACGTCAGCTCTCCAAAAATTATGGCGGCAAGTGTTGCCATAGGGTTGAGCCTGATTTTTGAGCCTGTAATTTTTGGAGTTAAAATATTCGCATCCAGAAAGTGCGTAATGAAAAACACCAGAAGTACAGCCAGCATGTACCAATTGTCACCCTCGGTAGCAAAAGCATAGAGCATGGCTAATGCAGCAGCCGTCCACACACCAACATAGGGAATCACATTGAGCACTGCAGCAAACACACCAATGACAATAGCATGATGCAGCCCAATAATCAGCAGCCCAACAGAATTCAGCACCGCAAGCACTGACATTACAATCAGCACTCCGGAGAGATAGCGTTGCGTCACTCTGGTGATCTCATGAAACATCTGAACGGCAGTTTCATGTTGTGCTGTCGGAAGAATTCTAAAGGATACTTCTTTAATGCGATGGCGATAAAGAAGAAAGAGTATGAAATGCACCATCATAAGACCGAGTTGCAGCATAGTTCCTCCGGTAGCGACCAAAACTTTGGTAGTGATTCCGCCCGCCATGGTAAAAAGCTGATCAAGTTGGCCGTTAAACGCGTTCATTTGATCGGCTGAACTATATCCGGTCAGGTGTTGAAACCATTGATCTATGGAATTGAATTTATATTTCAATTCATTTCCTACTTCAGGAAGTGCTTTCGCAAACGACACTACTTGTGCAGAAAATACTGCTACCATGATTGCAATCACAGAAAGAATTAAGAGCAGGCAAAGGAATGCAGCCAGCAATGGTGGAAAGTTCCATCGTTCCAACCGGGAGCAGAGGGGAAGCATCAGCATCGCAAACAAGCCGGCGAATGCAACGGGTACAAAATAAAATTTCAGGGAATGAAGAATGAGATAGGAAAGTACGATCAGCGCTAAAACATATACCGCCTTTGTCAGAAAAGTGCTTTGCATCCCGCTAAAAAATTTCCTCACTAAAAGTAATTCAATTCACTACATACTCACATCGTACCAACTTCTTACAAAGTCATTTCGGCTATCTTTGCGACAATGAAAAATATCCGCAACTTCTGCATTATCGCTCACATTGATCACGGGAAAAGTACGCTTGCGGACCGCTTGCTGGAGAAAACCAACACAGTCACCGGCAGGCAGATGATGAACCAGGTGCTCGATGATATGGACCTGGAACGTGAGAAAGGAATCACCATCAAGAGCCATGCGATTCAAATGAATTATGAATCGAATGGTGAGAAGTATATCCTGAATCTCATTGATACTCCGGGTCACGTTGATTTCTCTTATGAAGTTTCGCGCGCTATCGCATCATGTGAAGGCGCGCTGTTATTGGTAGATGCCTCACAGGGAATACAGGCACAAACCATCTCTAATTTATATCTCGCCATTGGTCACGATTGCGAAATAATTCCCATCGTGAATAAGATTGACATGGAAGGCGCGATGATTGATGAGACGAAAGATCAGATTGTTGATCTTATTGGCTGCAAGCGTGAAAGTATTTTGGAAGCTAGCGGAAGAACGGGACAAGGAGTTGAGGAAATTCTTCGGGCCATTGTAGAAAGAATTCCCGCCCCCAATGGCGACCCCAATGCACCGTTGCAGGCGCTGATCTTTGATTCTGTTTTCAATTCTTACCGGGGCATTATTGTTTACTATCGCGTGTTCAATGGTGAGATCCGGAAAAGAGATAAGGTGAAGTTCTACAATGCAGGAAAAGAATATGAGGCGGAAGAAGTAGGAGTGCTGCTGCTCGAACGCTCACCGCGTGAAGTGGTAAGCGCCGGCGATGTGGGCTACATCATTACAGGAATCAAAGATGCCGGTGAAGTAAAAGTGGGAGATACGATTACCAATGCGAATGACCCTGCAGTTGAGCCGATCAAAGGTTTTGAAGAAGTGAAGCCGATGGTATTCGCAGGAATCTATCCCGTTGACACCGAGGATTACGAACAACTTCGGGATGATATTGAGAAACTGAAACTCAACGATGCGTCACTCACATTCGAACCGGAATCATCCATAGCGCTTGGCTTCGGATTCCGCTGCGGCTTTCTCGGGATGCTGCATCTTGAAATTGTTCAGGAGCGTTTAGACCGTGAGTTCGACATGCCGGTGATTACGACAGTACCGAACGTTTCGTATCACGCATACACCAGTGACGGGAAAATGTTTGTAATGAACAACCCGAGTGATTACCCTGACCCATCTAAACTCGATCATATTGAAGAGCCGTACATCAAAGCCCAGATGATCACCAAGCCGGAATACATCGGCGCCATTATGGGATTGTGCATTGGAAAGCGCGGCATCATTCTTAACCAGCATTACCTGACGCCTTCACGTGTTGAACTCAATTTTGAAATGCCGCTTGCAGAGATTGTCTTTGATTTCTATGACAAGCTGAAAAGTATTTCGCGCGGGTATGCTTCCTTCGATTATCACATGATTGGTTTTCGTCCGGGTGATTTGGTGAAGCTGGATATTAAATTAAATGGAGAAAATGTTGACGCGCTCTCGTCACTCATTCATAAGGACCGCGCGTATGATTTCGGAAGAAAGATGTGCGAGAAACTGAAAGAGCTTTTGCCCCGGCAACAATTTGTGATCGCCATTCAGGCGGCGATTGGTCAGAAGATCATCGCACGTGAAACAGTTTCTGCCATGAGAAAAGATGTGACGGCGAAATGTTATGGCGGTGATATTTCGCGCAAGAGGAAACTTTTAGAGAAACAGAAAAAAGGAAAGAAGCGCATGCGGCAAATTGGAACAGTAGACGTTCCCCAGGAGGCGTTTCTTGCGGTACTAAAACTTGGAGATTAGATTTGCAGTATGAACAAGATTGATCAATACAAAGAAGTCTTGAAAATAGAGTTGCCTTACTTGCAGGAGAAATATAGTGTTTCTGAGATAGGAGTATTCGGAAGTTATGTTCGCCTTGAAAATAAGGAGGACAGCGATTTAGATATACTCGTAAAATTTGATGAATATCCATCACTGTTCAAATATCTTGACCTACAGCAATATTTAACGGAGAAATTGGGAGTAAAGGTTGATCTTGTACACAAAGATTCTCTGAAAAAATACATCGGTAAACGAATCCTCTCGGAAGTACAGTACTTATGAAAAGAACACCGTTGGATTCTATAATTGACATGATTGAAGCTATAGATCATGTATATGAATTTATGGAAGGTGTTGACGTAAAAAATCTTAATCACGACTTAAAAACTTACTACGCGGTACTCAGATGCTTTTCAATTCTCGGCGAAGCAACTAATAGAATTGATCCTGCTTATAGAAATACTCATCCTGAAGTTCCATGGAGTAAAATCACAGGATTGAGAAACATTATTGTTCATGACTATGACACGGTTCATGTGGAGATAATTAAAAAAATCATGAGTGATGATTTTCCTCCTTTGAAATCACAACTTGAAGCGATCAGGCAAGAACTCCTAAAAGATGAAACTCCTTGACGGAAAAAAGCTTTCCCTCGAAATTCAGGATGAACTTTCTGAACGACTTTCAGCATTAAAATCTTTAGGAAAGAAAATTCCTCACCTCGCTGCTGTGCTGGTTGGAAATGATGGAGCAAGTGAAACGTATGTAGCATCCAAAGTAAAAACTTGTGAGAAGATTGGTTTTGGTTCAACACTCATTAGAAGAGACACTTCAGTTTCAGAAGAAGAATTAGTTTGCATCGTGCAGCAATTGAATGATGATTCAACCATCAGCGGTATCCTGGTTCAGCTTCCTTTACCCAAACATATCAGTGATGAAAAAATTACCAATGCGATTTCACCAAAGAAAGATGTGGATGGTTTTCATCCGGTGAATGTGGGAAGAATGGTGAAAGGATTACCGTGTCATCTCCCTGCAACCCCCCACGGAATTCTTCTTCTTCTCGAAAGAAATAAAATTGAAACAGCAGGCAAACATTGCGTGGTGATCGGCAGAAGCGATATCGTCGGAAAACCGATGAGCATTTTGATGAGTAGAAATTCTTACCCCGGAAATTGCACCGTTACCATCTGTCACAGCAAAACCAAAAACCTGAATGAGATTTGTTTGCAGGCAGACATCATCATTGCTGCTCTTGGTAAACCTGAATTTGTAAGAGGAGAAATGGTGAAGGAGGGTGTTGTTGTAATTGATGTCGGCATTACACGGGTAGCAGATGCAACTAAGAAGAGTGGCTTCGCTTTGAAAGGTGACATTCACTTTGAAAGTGTCGCACCAAAATGCAGTTACATCACACCCGTTCCAGGCGGCGTAGGACCCATGACGATTGCTGCCCTGCTGTTGAATACCATGAATGCCGTTACTTTGGAATTCTGAAAAATCAGTTTTCGTGCAATCCATTTTTAAATCCGACCTGTCCCGATCTGATCGGGAAGTCGAAAATCCGAAATCCGAAATCAGTACACTGCCGGTGATGGAACATTTCTACACCATCCAGGGTGAAGGATTTCATCAGGGGAGAGCTGCATACTTTATTCGCCTCGGCGGTTGTGATGTGGGTTGTGTATGGTGTGATGTTAAAGAATCATGGGATGCTTCAAAACACCCGCTGATGAACGTAGAAGACATTGCTGAGGCAGCAAAAAATTTTCCTTCTGAAATTTGTGTGATCACCGGTGGCGAGCCCACCATGTATGATTTGTTTCCGCTCACAAATTCACTTCATCACATCGAAAAGAAAACTCACCTCGAAACTTCAGCAGCTTATGCCATCACCGGCGAATGGGACTGGATATGCATCTCACCAAAAAAATTCAAAGCACCTCTTCCTGAAAATATTAAGCTCGCCGATGAGTTGAAAGTGATCGTATACAACAAAAGTGATTTTGATTGGGCAGAAGGATTTGCGATGCAGGTTTCAGCACGCTGCAAACTCTTTCTTCAACCCGAATGGAGCCGGGAGAAAGAAATGATGCCCCTCATCGTTGAATACGTGAAACAACATCCCGAATGGGAAATTTCATTGCAGGTTCACAAGTACATGAATGTACCGTAATGGTTAAATGGTTGAATGGTAAAATGGCTGAAGGAAAAAATCCGAAACTCCAAACTCGCTCGCGGAGTCCGGGGGAAAACCCGAAACTCTGCCTTCTATTTTCTATCCTCTATCCCGAAAAATCCCGAAAATTTTCGGGATGCAGATCATTCATTTTATTATTGATGCTCAATTTTCTATTTTCTTTTTCAGCCTCTGCACAACACTACACGACACTTAAAACTGCTTCGAAGAAATTAAGCAATGCCTACAACAATGCGACAAAATCTCTGATGCAGGATAATCAGGAGGAAGCAACACGTACTCTCGAACAGATTACTTCTTCCGAACCAAAATTTATTGATGCCTGGGTATTGCTTGGGGAGTTGTATAATGAGCAAAAAGATTTTGTAAAAGGAAAAGATGCCCTGGAAAAAGGGATTGCACTTGATTCTGACTACTCTTCAAAGTCGTGGTATTTCCTCGCAGAAAGCAACTGGAATCTCGATTCGTTTTATGCTTGTGCCAATGCATGTGTGAAGTTTCTTTCCTTCAGAACCATTTCTGTGGAGCGAAAAAAACAAGCGGAGCATCTGATGTCGAATGCATTATTCTCGGCAGAAGCAATTAAGCATCCTGTTCCTTTCGATCCGAAAAGTTTGGGAAGGGGTGTGAACTCAGAACTGCCTGAATATCTTCCTTCACTTACAGGTGATGAGCAAACAATTGTCTTCACAAGGCGGGAAGGAAAAGGACTTCTCGCCGATGAGAATTTTTTTGTCTCCCGCAAAGTGAATGGCGAATGGGGACCTGCTGCTTCCATGGATGCCGTTAACACGCAATACAATGAAGGAGCACAAACACTCACTCCTGACGGCAACTCGCTGTATTATGTGAGTTGCGATAAGCCGGGTGGCTACGGCAGTTGCGACATCTACTACACGCGACGCAGAGGGACTTCATGGCTGCCGGTTCAGGATGTTGGTCCGCCCGTGTGTACAGAAGCATGGGAAACGCAGCCGAGTATTTCTGCTGACGGAAATGCGTTGTACTTCGTGAGCAATCGCAGGGGAGGAAAAGGGGCGAGTGACATCTGGGTTTCGTATCGCGGCAAGAATGGCAAATGGAATGTGCCGGTCAATCTTGGTGATTCCGTCAACACACCGTACGATGAGAAGTCACCCTTTATTCACGCAGATGGAAAAACATTGTACTTCTCGTCGGGCGGTTGGCCGGGATTTGGTGGCGATGATATTTTTGTTTCAAGAAAAAAAGATGATGGCACCTGGAGCAAGCCGGTGAATCTCGGTTACCCGATCAATACAAAAAATGACGAGAACAGTTTCATAGTGAGCCTGAATGGGCAGCATGCCTATTTTACTTCTGATCGCCTCAGTAATAACCGCAACTTCGATTTGTATTACTTCGATTTGTATTTGGCGGCACAACCGGCCTCCACCACCTTTCTCAAAGGCACCATTATGGATGCTGATGCGGCCGCTCCCGTTGCTGCAAGCGTTCAGTTGATTGATCTTGAAACAGGAAACATTGTGGCAGAATCGTTTGCCGATCCTGTTGATGGCTCATACCTCGTTAGCATTCCTAACGGAAAAGATTATGCGTTGAATGTTTCTGCCAAAGGATACTTGTTTTACTCTGAAAATTTCTCTCTGAAAGATCACCCGGTTGAAAAACCGTTTTCAATTAATGTGGAACTGAAACCGATTAGTTTAGGAAGCACCGTGATTCTCAAAAATATTTTCTTCGAATCAGACTCTTATGTACTGAAGGACGCATCGAAAGTGGAACTGAACAAACTCATTGATCTTCTCACACAAAATCCTTCTCTCAAAATTCAAATCAGCGGACACACCGATAATGTTGGAAGTGATCAGCACAATCAAATTCTCTCGGGGAATCGGGCAAAAACAGTCTATGATTATTTGATTACGAATGGAATTGAACCGGGTCGTCTGTCGTACAAAGGATATGGAGAAACAAAACCGATTTCAACAAACGACACGGATGAAGGACGAGCGCTGAATCGCCGCACAGAATTTGAAGTGACGGCAAAATAGTTTTTAGTGACTCACCACTTTAAGCTTCCGGCTATTGCTCCCCAAGCCATTGCAGTATTTCCTTTTCTTCGAGAGAGATGTACATGCTCTTCTTCACTACCATTCCATTATCCACCCAATAAATCGTCGGCAAGTTTCCACCGGTAAGCGTGTAGAAATTTTTTCCAAACAGGAACATGTAATCAATGTTATCTGCTTTGGTTGCGTCGTAAAAATCCTGAAGCTTATTTTCTTTTCCGTTCAAAATAAAATAGAAAGGAATTTCAGGATGGCGCTTCTTCATCACGTGCATCTTGAACGCTGCCACTTTACAATGGGGACAGGTCAGCGAAATAAAGGATATGATATGTTTTCCTTTCATCAAATCAATCGTATCATTCTTGGTTGATTCCCCCGTGATCAAAGTAATTGGCAATGGGAAATTGATCTCTTCGGGTTGACGGACCTTTCCGGCCATTAAGTCTATCGGATTGAGAAGGAGCGGCAGCGACAGTGCTGCAACTGCAAAAAAAATGATCAGGGCATTTTGAAAGCGAATCCTTTTCACTTCACTGATTAGATACAACAGCACAGCGAGTGAAACAAGAATCACATTCTTGATTAGCGATTGCAGGGGAGTCATTTGAAGATAAGTGCCGAAGCAACCGCAATCTCCTTTGTTTCCTGATGTGAAGAGTTGAAATAAAATGTAGGTGGAAAAAAGTGCGACTAAGATAAACGTTGCAGGCAGCGTGAATTTTTTTAGCGCAAGGCCGAAGAGCAACAGCACACCGAGAAAAAATTCAGTTCCTATCAGCAGGCGCGCGATGAACGGTGCAGTGATCCAGTTTGCAATTCCAAGATCAATAAAGTTTAATTCGAAGGGTTCAATGGGAAATAATTTCAGACAGGCGGAGAGCAGAAATGTTCCACCTAATAAGATTCTGATTGAGAAAATCAAATACTTCTTCATTACAAAATGAAAGAGGGCGCGAAGATCGCACCCTCTTTTGATATCAACTTTGTAATGGGTTATTGAATAGCGCAGGAAGTTGTAAAAGTATGGCCGAAGGCTGTATCAACACCATTGAACGCATTGCATCTATCTTTTGCGTCACTCTTCTTGCTATCGGTAAAGATAGTATCACCTGTGTAAGATATCGTTGTATCAACGCTAACGTCAGTTACTGTGCAATGGCAGGTGTAGTCCTTTTTGCAAGATGAGAGAATCAAAGCTGCGAACATGACAACAATGGCAATGGAACTTAATTTTTTCATAATGAAATTGTGTTTGAGTTTTTGAAATGAGTTTGAATTAGGGTGCAAGGATAGTCAAATGATATTAATTCTCCAAAAGCAGGGGAAGAGCAGGAACTAATAAAGTAACAATGTGATGAAAGCTGTCGTGATATTTTCACGCGGTTGAATTAATAGCAAACCGGATTTTCAACAGCGTCTTTAGTAGCCCTTCAAGTTGATTCAGCGGCAGCATATTCGCTCCATCCGATTTCGCTTTCGATGGTTCAGGATGTGTTTCAATAAACAACCCGTCAACACCCACAGCTACTCCTGCTCTTGCCATTGCATCAATGAGTTGAGGCATTCCCCCTGTTACTCCGCTCGATTGATTCGGTTGCTGCAATGAATGTGTGCAGTCGAGCACAACAGGAAATCCAAATTGCTGCATGATGGGGATGCTGCGATAGTCAACCACTAAATCGGAATATCCAAAAGTGGTTCCGCGCTCGGTGAGAAGAATATTTTTGTTTCCTGTTTCGGAAATTTTTTGCGCGGCGAATTGCATTTGGTCCGGCGCGAGAAACTGCCCCTTCTTGATGTTTACGAATTTGCCTGTTTCACCCGCCGCAATTAACAAATCAGTTTGGCGGCAGAGGAAGGCCGGGATTTGCAACACATCAGCATATTCAGCAGCATGCGAACATTCTTCTGCATTATGTACATCAGTGAGTACGGGCACCTGCAATTCATTTCGCACCCGGTTCAGGATGCTCAGTGCGGCTTCGTCGCCAATGCCTCTGAATGAATCTATGCGAGAACGATTTGCTTTGCGATACGATGACTTGAAGATGAAAGGAATTTGCAGCGCTGAAGTGATGCGCCTGATCTCCGCTGCAGTTTCCATCACCAGCTCTTCACTTTCTACAACACACGGTCCGGCAATGAGAAAAAAATTTTTGCTCTCGCGAAATTTTATCTGTGGAACGGAAGGAATCATTTGGTGAATGGTGAATGGTGAATGGTCAATTGTCATTAGTCATTGGTCATTGGTGAATCGTATTACGTGAATCGTGAATCGTGTTATGTCTGACATCTTAAGTCTCTTAAACCGAAATGGTTTCTCCGATTTTCATCAGCACCAATTCTTTTCCTTTCGATGCAAATAAATCAATTGCTTTTTCATGATTGATTTTTATGGGAGGAAAAGAATCGAAGTGCATACCGATTATTTTGTTGCATTCGAGAAAATCAGAAGCAAAAATTGCATCGCTGTAATCCATGGTGAAATACCCGCCTATCGGAAGCATGGAGAACTTCAATTTGCAAAACATGGGAATTAGTTTCATGTCCATCGTGAGAGCGGTATCACCGGCGAAGTAAAAATTTCCCTCATCACTTTCAATTAGAAATCCTCCGGGATTTCCGCCATAAGTTCCATCGCGAAATTGTGAAGAATGAATTGCATTTACATAGCGAGCGGTTCCGAAATCCAATTTTAATTTTCCTCCGTGATTTAATCCATACCCGTCCTTCAGACCCTTTTCTTCAAACCAGCGCTGAACCTCAAAGTTAGAAATGAGAATTGCATTGTTGCGTTTTCCAATCTCCAGTGCATCGCCTATATGATCACCATGAGCATGAGATACAAATATGAAATCAGCAGTGATACGGGTTGGATCAATGAGGGCGGCAAGCGGATTACCACTGATGAAGGGATCGAAGAGCAGGCGGTGCTTGCCGGTCAATATGCTAAAACATGAATGGCCGTAATAAGTGAGATCCATCATTAGAAGTTGATGTCAAAAATAAAATTGAAATCGTGAACTGCTTTTTTTCTCTATCCATCCCATCGTCATTCCGGCCCCGATAAATGGGGAGAGGAATCTATTCAGGAACAGTTAGGACAACAGATTCCTCATTTGTCGCAATTACGGAATGAGCAGTTTAGTGGTTATGAAAAAAACTCAATCGCTCTTTTTTCACTGTAATAATTTCCCCAGGGCACATCGAGAATGAATCCAACATGCCCTCCGTGCTCAGGCATTTCAAGAAAAACCTTCTCATGATCCTGACATTCTTTGTATGGGAAACAGGCTTCGGTGAAGAACGGATCATCTTTCGCAATCAGAATCAGCGTGGGGATTGTGATTCGCTTAATAAATTGCTTCGAAGAAGATTGCGAGTAGTAATCAGAGGCATCAGTGAAACCGAAGAGAGGAGCAGTGAACCAATTATCATACTGCCGAAAAGTTTTGATGGATGAAAGTTTGTTTTCGTCAAGAGGAAATCCACGGTTGCGGATTCGCAGCAGCGCTTTTTGTTTTAAGGTTTTCAGAAAACGGTGACGGTACAGGAAATTTTTAGGCTTGTCAAGATGCACGGCTGTAGCTTCCAGGTCGCACGGAACAGAAATTGCCATTGCTTTTCTTATTTGAGAGGGAAGAGCGATCCCATTTTCACCCAGGTATTTCAAAGCGAGATTTCCACCCAGGCTAAAACCCACAAGCACCATCTCATCACAATAATGATTCTGAAGGATGTGGCGGATTACGGTTGCTATATCATCCGTGGAACCGCTATGATATGCACGAAGCTGCTTATTCAATTCGCCGCTGCATCCCCGGAGATTCATTGCTGCGACCTCGTAACCGGACTGATACAGCGCTTTCGCCATTCCTTTCATGTAGCTCTCTTTGGCTGAAGCTTCAAGCCCGTGAATGATCAAGGCGATTTTTTTTGAATCACTGTTCAGCCAATCAATATCAAGGAAATCATTATCGGGCGTGGTGATTCGTTCGCGCATATACTTCACATGCTTAACGCGCCTGAGAAATGGTGCCGCTATAGTGTTCACATCACCATTGCACAGCAGGAGAGGAGCTTTATAAGTTGAAGTAAGTAGCGGCACGTTTGATTTCGGATGTCGGATTTCCGATTTCGAATTTCCGAACATGACTCCTTTTTACATCTTCATAAGTAATATTTCAATTGCACCCAATAACAATCCCAGCGCCGCAACGGAAATTTGCAGCGCTAGGATACTTTTCCCGGCATACTGATAAAAAAGTTTTTCAAGATCATTCATCGAAACAGCATTCACCTTGTCATTGATCATTTTCTTTACGTTGAATTGTTCTTCAACCCCGGAGGCAATTTGCTCAATAAGGGCCGGAACCATTTGTTCAAGTTCAGCAACCAGAATTTCTTTCATCTTCGAAATCAATCCTTCGGTGATGAACATCGAGAATACGGGAATTTTTTCTTTGAGTTTGTTTCGAAGAAAATCATCAACCTTTTCTTCAAGCATGTTGTGAATCTGCTTCAGCTTTTCTCCCTGCAGCAAGCTCTCCTTCATCTTTGGAATGTTCACCACGTGCTCTGAGACATAATCACCAAGTTGTTCGCTCCATATTGAAAAGTTCTTCGGGATGAATCCCTGCATTTCGAAAATGAAAAAATTTTTCTTCCGATAAGGATGGAAAAGAAACCGGAACAACAAGGCGATGATGCTCCAGCCGAAAAGCGCATTGAGGAAAGGAATCGTCCAGATCATGATTCTGCCTCCCACTTGTCAGGTTGCTCACGCCAGTTTCGAAGTGTGTGTAGTTCACCCGGTAAAATTGCTCCCTGCGCTGTTGCTTCTGTAAGTAGTGATTCGTAGTCAGTAAGTGTAAAGAAAGGACAGTGTGCCTCTTCAAATCTTTTTTCAGCGACAGGAAAACCGTAAGTGAAAATTGCAATAAGACCAATCACATCAACTTTTTCTTTGCGCAATGCATCCACTACACTTAGCGAACTTCCTCCAGTTGAAATCAGATCTTCTACGACCACTGCTTTCTGATTCGGCAACACCAATCCCTCAATTCGATTTCCCAAACCGTGATCTTTGGCGGATGAGCGAACATAGCAAAATGGAGTTTCAAGCTGCTCTGCCGCTAACACGCCATGCGGAATTCCTGCTGTGGCAACACCTGCTATTAATTCCACTGACGAAAATTTCTCTTTGATGATTGCCGCGAATTGTTCTTTGATGAATGTTCTTATTTCAGGAAAGGAGAGTGTGAGACGATTATTGCAATAGATCGGTGACTTCCATCCGCTGGCCCATGTGAAGGGATGTTTTGGATTTAACTTCACTGCTTTAATTTGCAGCAACAGCGAAGCCATTTTTGCAGATACTTCTTTCGAAAAAATCATGGATGAAAAAAATGAATGGCGTTAAAGGTAACGATTCGACCACTCCCCATTGATGAGGTAAAATTCAACAAGCATGAAAAAAATTTTCATTGAAAATCATGAAGTGATTCTATTCGGAAAAAAAGACGAAGAGGCGGCTCTCGGGTATGTTTTGAAAAATCATCTTCCTTATGAGCGCATTCAGATTGAAAGCCGGCGGCATCTTCTTTCAAGCATAAAAAATATTGAAGGGGATCAGCAGGAAATGCATTATCTCTTTGAGGACAAGTCAGGGAAAAAATTAGAAGAGACTTTTTTTTCTTTCTACAAAATCATTAATGCTGCCGGCGGTGTCGTGAGAAATAAGGAGGAAAAAGTGCTGATGATGTTTCGCCGCGGCAAATGGGATTTACCCAAAGGGAAAGTTGATAAAGACGAGTCATTAAAAAAGGCAGCGGTTCGGGAAACAGAAGAAGAAACCGGGATCAGCCAGCTTGAAATAGTGAAGCCGCTGAAATTTTTTGAAGGCAAGCAGGATTGTACGTATCACACCTATCGCATTTTCCTGCGGCGCGTGATCAAGGCTACGTATTGGTACGAGATGTATAGTGACGATCGCTCACAGTTAACTCCACAGGCCGAAGAAGGCATCACGGAGGTCGGCTGGTATTCGAAGAAAGAAATCAAAGAGCACCTGAAAAATTCTTATCGCTCTGTGCAGTGGGTATTAAAGGAATGCGGATTGGGAAGATGAAAAACTATTTCAGTATGAGTGTAGCAATCCAAACACCTACGGCTACACCTCCTGCTCCCCATAAAATTTTTGTGATCCATTGCTTGCGCTGCTGCACTTTAATAATATTTTTTGCCTCGCCGATATTTCCCCGGGCAATGTTAAGATCGTGTTCGATGGAATCAAGATTAGAAGAAACACTCAGCAACTGGCTTTGAGTGTGCTCAACAATTCTGTTCGAGCTTGCACTGAGCGAATCAAAATAGTGAATGAGCGAATCGTATTCTTTGCGTTGTTCTTCAACTCGCTTCTTGTATATTTCTAAGTAGGCGTCGGTGAGATTAAAGACACCAGAGAGATCCTCCGTTTGGCGGTGATATTCACCATACGATCCAAAGAGCAGGTGAAAAGTTTTTTCATTCATAAAATACACCGTGTCGCACATCACTTTCACCATATCACCCTTCAATCGCATGGCGAGACGATACGAAGCCGTGTCACAAAAATTCTTCGGCAAATTTTGTCCTTCCACACGCGACGATACGATGATTGCTAAAATGAAAATGCAAACAAACAATACATTCTTCATGTCATTGTTTTGTTGAGGTATCAATGGTGACCCTGGGCCAATAGGTTCGCTGATGCTCCTGGAAATTCTTTTTAAGCTTCGCATAATCGCTGCTGAAACCCTGGATGGTACGATTAAATTGCTGCTCCTTCTGACGTGAATGAATATCCAGTATCATTACAGTGGTGTCCAGATGCCGTATCGTTTTCTGATATTCGCTTAATTCGCTCTGCATGGCATTGATGGTTTTTTGAGAGCTGTCAATTCGTACCTGAGCGGTATCGAGTCGCATCATCGCGCTGTCAAGCTTGGAGATGGCCATATTCAATGCGCGGTTGTGCAGGAAGAGAAAAACAATGACGATGATCACTGCCGCTGCAACTCCTATCCCAATCCAAATTCTTTTCGTGCCGGGGAAAGTCATGAAAAAATGATGAGGTGAATGTAGCAGCAAGAATTGAAAAATCCAATCACGCCCACGGCATTCTCGCCAAAATCATAATCAGCGAGAGTATAAACCAAATTGCTCCCCGTTTGAATCTTGTGGTATCAGTTGTGGCTTTCTTACTGGCCACTCTACCTACGTGAGCGAAAATAATTCCGAGCAACATCGTAGCGGGATGTTCGATGGCGAAGAAGCGGGAATTCGCATTATCCATGTCAACGTTGCCAGGGTGCGTAAGCGGCGAGAGAAAAAAATAGAGAAGCAACCCTATCAGGAATTGCAAATCAAGCGAGCTGACGTAAAACAGTGACAACCGGTTGTCGAGTGATTTGAATGATGACTTGCTCATCCATCCCATAAAGTATTTTACAATGGTGATCACAGCCAGAGCCAAAACTACCCAGCGCAGAATGTTGTGAATTTCTTTAACGGGGAGATAGAGTTGTTCCATGGTGAAGGGTCAAAAGTGAATGGTGAATAGTGAATGGTGACAATCCGATTTTTCAATTCAAAGATTAGTGATTCAAAATGTCAAAACTCCCGCTTCGCGTCAAAGCCTTCGAGGTAATCTGCAACTCTTCTCAAAAATGAGCCGCCAAGAGCGCCATCTACAATGCGGTGATCATAGGACAGGGAAAGGAACATCATGTGTCGAATGGCAATCACATCGCCCTGGGCTGTCTCAAGCACTGCTGGTTTCTTTTTAATCGCACCTGTAGCGAGAATCGCGACTTGCGGTTGATTGATGATGGGCGTTCCCATCACATTGCCAAACGTCCCGACATTGGTGATGGTGAATGTGCCGCCTTCAATTTCATTCGGCTTGAGTTGATTGTTCCGTGCGCGCCTTGCGAAATCATTTACTTCCTTCGCTAAGCCTACCAAATTTTTTGTATCAGCATTCCTGATCACAGGTACAATCAGGTTTCCGGAAGGCAATGCTGTTGCCATTCCAATGTTAATGTCTTTCTTTCTGATGATTTTGGTTCCGTCAACCGAAGAATTCACGAGCGGAAAGTCTTTAATTGCTTTTACTACTGCTTCTATAAAGAGCGGAGTGAAGGTGATTTTCTCTCCCTCGCGTTTCTCAAATGCATCTTTCGTTTTCTCACGCCATTGGACTAAGTTGGTTACATCAGCTTCAACAAAGGAAGTCACGTGTGCTGAGGTTCGTTTGCTCATCACCATGTGATCAGCGATGAGCTTGCGCATGCGATCCATCTCGATGATCTCTACATTGCCGCCCGATGAAACGGCAGGCACTCCGTATACGACCTCTTCCTTCTTCGCTTCTGCTTTCGGAAATTCTTCACGGGCAGAAGGGGTTTCTTTTACTGAAATTTTTCCTTCCTTTTTCTCACGAACATAATTGAGGATGTCTTTTTTGGTCACCCGGTTTTCGCCGCCTGTTCCGGGAATGGATTCCAATTCACTCATCGCAATGCCTTCACTGCGCGCGATGTTGAGAACGAGCGGAGAATAAAATCTTCCTTCGGTTGCAACGGTTTTGATTTCGGATTGCGGAGTTCTGATTTCCCGGTCAGATCGGGACAGGTCGGATTTGATTTCCGGTTTTGAAGGTATTTCCTGTGGTGTTGATGAAACCGGAGCAGAGACTTTTGTCGATGCGCTTGAATCAGTTTGAATGATGGCAATGGGTTTACCCACGGGCACAACATCATTCACGTTGTAAAGAATTTTTGTAAGCACGCCTGCATGTGTGGAAGGAACTTCGCTGTCAACTTTGTCCGTTGCAATTTCCAGCAGGGGTTCATCAAGTGCTACTTTATCGCCTTCTTTCTTAAGCCACTTGAGAATGGTGGCTTCCATAATGCTTTCCCCCATCTTGGGCATGATCAGTTCAACTTCTGCCATCTTGCTGTTTTATTCGCGGTCAAAAGTAAAAGTAAAAGAGGGATTGTACAATGAAGGCCTTGAGACCAAAATGATCAACGTGCATAAATGCGTTACCTGGAACAGAAAAAGCACTTCAGACTTTTTTCACGCACCTGCAATTCTATTCCGGAACAATTCTCCAATCACATCTTCTCCATCACCCCATAAAACTTTTGATCTCCAAGTTGTATGTAATATGGATAAACCCCGGAAGAAACTTCTTTGCCTTGCTCATCTTTACCATTCCATGAAATGTGATACTTCCCTTTGTTTCCAACAAAAACTTCCAGCACTTTGATGATGTTTCCATTCATGTCAAGAATTACACAGGGCACGATTTGGAACAGGTCAACAGGCGAGTCAAAATAAATTTCTGTCGAAATCCTGAACGGATTTGGCCAATTCTTCAGCCTGAATTTTTCCTGTTCGTCCGCTATTTCATCAATACCTATTGAGCCATTGTTGCCGCTGGAGAAACTTGTGAATGGGCTCAGCACACCATAGCACAAGCTGAGGTTGATGATGCTGTTTCGCAGATTGGTTGCTTGCAACGAAGTAGGGTCCAGCGTATAGTAAGTCACCATAAGGTTATTAATCTTGTCAATTGCCCACAACTTGGTGAGAAATAAATTTTGCTGAATCAAAGAATCAGTGAGATAACATGAATAATTGTAGCTGACGGTATCCCCATTCTTCGTTCCTGTGAAAGTTACATTCACCTGTCCCGGCTGATCATATCTTCCCACCACCACTAACTGATGCCCTATATACAAATTCGGAAGGGGCGTGGGATATGCTTCGGAAATAACCTGCGGAGAAAAGGTCATGCTTGTGTTGATTAACACAGGGTTTTGAATGGATGCATAAAAGTCAGTGATCACCTGCAGCAAATCTCCTGAAGTGAAGAACTGAGAGAGTCCATTGTTCTGCAGCGCGAGTTCTGCCAGCAGTGAAGTATTTACATCGTATCCGATTCCGAAAGCATCAATGCTTAGCCCTGCCACATTATAAGCCGTAATCAAATCATGCACATGGCTGAGGATACTGTTCGGATCAGTAATGCCTGCTGAGGGCACACCATCTGTCATGAAGATGATCACGTTGGCTACATTGGGGTCAGCGTTTGAGAACTGAGGAATGGCAACATCAAACGCGCCGGAAATATTGGTGCTTCCTGCGGCACCAAGAGTATTGATGTAGTTGAGTGCCGTAGTCTGATTGGCGAGATTGACGTCTACATGATCAGGAAACAGGGATGACACCTGAGTATCAAATGCAACGATATTGAATTTGTCACCGGCGTTTAAATTGTTAACCACATACGTCGCTGCATCTCTGGCTTGCTGAATTTTATTTCCACCCATACTTCCTGAACGATCAATGATGAGCGTAAAAACTTTATGAATGACTATTGAATCATTCGGGTCAGGTTCAACAATAAATGCAAAGAAGCCATTGCCCAGTGAGTCGCATGCATTCATTGAATCAGGCAAATAGGTACTAAAGCTGAACAGTCCGAGTTGATTCGGGTCTAAAGAATATTCAAGATAATAATTTGTGCTTGCTGCTGCATTCAGAGTTGTCACTGTGGCTACCGCTTCTGAAGTTGTATACCAAAGCGTATCAGGGGCATGGGAAATCAAATCAATCCCTACAATGCTCCGATCAGAATTTGCATGAAAAGAAAATGACTGCGATTGCAGGGGTGATGTTTGAATAAGGGAATAATCATTCGGATGCGCAAACGATGTTACATTGAAAGCATAGTGAAGCAGTTGAACATAAGTCAATTCAAAAGTGATGATTGAATCGGGAGCGATAGAATAATTATTCAAATCAAAATACAGGGGAGTGGCTCCAAGATAAGCAACCAGATCAGGATCATTTTGTGGCCCGTTGCCGGGCAATGTAGTATCCTGTGGTGCCGGTGAAAAGATAGCAGAGTACCACACACCTCCGACTTTCCATCTCAATCCTGTGGCACAGGCGTCTTCATAAAGAGGAAATGCATACTTGACATGTACATCAGTCAGCAACTGATTCCTGAAGACCTGGGTGCTGGTGACTATAGCCACCTGGTTGGTTACCTGAACATTTACAGTTGAGGAAGTGAGTTGAAGGACGATCTTATCTGTCGCATCAACAATTGCTACAGCATTCGAAAAAATTTTTGTAGAAAAAGAAATGAGGATGAGGGAGATGAATAGTTTTTTCATAGAAGTAGTATTTGCTTCCAATTATACATAGTACACTATCGAACAGGGAAAATAAATCTATAAAGCGCCTTAAAAACTATATGAATCTCAATGATGTGACACTTTAATGACTAATTGTTGTTACCCGGTCATAAATCTCCACAACATCCCCAACGCTGCAATAGCAGTGTACTCCATAATAATTTCTCTGCCACGCGTGAAGAAAAATTTTTTCAAAATGATTTTCTCATTGCTTCCAACCGCAATCCAAACGGTACCTACCGGTTTGTCAGCTGTGCCTCCACCGGGTCCGGCAATTCCTGAAATGGAAATAGCGTAGTCGCTTTTTGTTTTCTTCAGCGCTCCCATTAGCATCTCACGAACTGCTTCTTCACTCACTGCGCCATACGTCGCGAGCGTTTCTTCTTTTACATCGAGCAGCATTTTCTTCAAATCATAAGAGTAACTCACAATGCTTCCAACAAAATATTCAGAAGCGCCGGGGACCGAAACAAGTTTATGAGCTACCAATCCGCCGGTGCAGCTCTCAGCAATGGAGACGGTTTTATTTTTTTCGCGTAACAGGATCCCGATTTCTTTTTCAAGTGAAGTATCATCATAGCCGAAAATAAATTCGCCTACCCGTCCGCGAATTTTTTCTTCCAGCACTTTCACCTGTGTACGCAGTGAAGTTTCATCACTGCCGGTAGCTGTAATGCGAAGCCGAAGGAGAGAATAGTGAGGCAAGTAAGCGAGCTTGAAATTTTCAGGAAAGCTTTCTTCAATGTCTTTTATTTTTTCCGCGAGAAAAGATTCACCGATACCCTGAGTGTGAATGGTGCGGTGAATGATGATCGGTGTTTCGCCCGAAGGGCTTCGTGCTGAGAAGTGAGATTTCAATTTCGGAACCACAAGATCAGTCATCATCGGTTTCATCTCGAAAGGCACGCCGGGCATGGCGACAAAAACTTTTTCTTCCCGCTCTCCGTCAGGAGTCCTTTGGACGAACCACATTCCCGGTGCAGTGCCGAAAAAATTTTTGATCGGAATGCAGTTGTCCGGAAGCTCTGCTTGTTTCTTGTTGACGTCCGGCATAGGGCGATTCAGCTTCTGAAAAATATTTTTTACCATCGTAAGGATTTCTTCATTCATCACCGGCTTACTCCCGAAATATTCACTGAGGGTGTGTTTGGTGATGTCATCATTCGTTGGTCCCAATCCACCCGTAATGAGGATGAGATCGCTGATTGCTTTTGCCTCATCGAGAGCAGAAATGATTTCCTGCTTTTCATCACCCACAGCAATTCTTCTTCTTACAGTAAAACCAATCTTGCTCAGCTCTTGTCCAATAAAAGCGGAATTGGTATCAATGACTTGCCCGATCAGGAGTTCATCGCCGATCGTGATGATTGTAGCAAAAAGTTTAGAATTTCCTGAAACCATTGAGACCGGTAGTGTTTGGTATTTGGGGTTCCCTTAACGGCGAAATTAGTAGCTTCAAATTCTAAACCTGAAACGAGAGATGTTCCCGATTCATTCGGGAAACCCGGAACAGATTTTCCTTTGGCATGATTTTGTAAATTGCAGCACCAAACTTTCTATCATGTTTAAAACTTTCTCATCCTTTCTGTTGATTGCAGGGTTTATATGCAGCTCCTGTGCGCAAATGTCACAATCGCAGGGAACCAAAACCGGTTCTTCATCAACAACAACAACAAGTACTCAGACGACAAAAGGAACCAAATCAGGTTCAACCGGAAGTACTTCTCAACAATCGCCTTCTTCCCCTTCTTCAAAACAAGGCGGATCTTCAACAACTGCACCGTCAACCAAAGGAACCAAATCAGGTTCTCCGGGAAGCTCTTCTCAGCAATCGCCATCCTCTTCCTCTTCAAATCAAAGTGGAATTGGAGGACTTAGTAACGATCAAATCGTTTCAGGGCTGAAAGAAGCATTGAGTCTGGGTGCGCAGAAAAGCTCTGATAAACTTTCTATCACTGATGGTTTCTTCAAAAATTTAGCTGTAAAGATTTTGATGCCTCCTGAAGCAAAAGATGTTGAATCAAAACTGCGCTCTATAGGGATGGGAGCCCAGGTTGATAATGCGATCTTAAGCATGAATCGCGCAGCAGAAAAAGCATCGAAAGATGCTGCACCTATTTTTATTAATGCAGTGAAGCAGATGTCATTTTCAGATGCAGCAAAGATTCTCACCGGACCAAACGATGCAGCCACACAATACCTGAAGAAAACAACTTCAGCGCAGCTCACCACCAAGTTCAAACCCGTGATTCAGTCTGCCCTTGCGGCTACAAATGCGACCAAGTATTGGAACGATGTTTTTACTAACTACAATAAAATTCCGTTCGTGAGTAAAGTAAATCCTGATCTCACTTCTTATGTGACTCAGAAAGCGCTCGACGGACTGTTCTTCACCTTAGCGCAGGAAGAAGCGAAGATTCGCAAAGACCCAATGGGCACAGCGAACAATATTATTCAAACTGTTTTTGGAGCGCTGTTGAATCATTGAAATCGGACTTGAGACTCGTGGATTTGAGACTTGCGGACAGGGGTCTTGTGGACATGAGACTCGCGGACTTGTGGACTTGAGACTTGCGGACTTCTAAAAAGATAGTGGACGATTATTCTATTGCACAGATATGTTGTGAGAATCATCTACCGACTCCGTCAATTATTTTTTGAGGTCAAGAATTCCTGTTAGTTCAATATCTAATGCTTCGGCAATCTAATAGAGGTAAAATACGGATGGATTGATGGCGCTTCTTGTGTCATACATCTTGCGTCCACAAGTCTCAAGTCCACAAGTCTCACCTCTCACCTCTCACGTCTCACCTCTCACCTCTCACGTCTCACCTCTCACCCTCAGTATTCATTCCACCCCTGCTGCTTATGCAACTTCAAATCCTGCAACACTGATGCTTTCACGCGCAATGTAAATGTGTAGCTCTGCCGGATGCCAAATGGAATCCAGGACATGCTCAATTCCCAGCAATGGAGATCGCGATTGATTTGAATAAATGCCGTGGGAAATTCGTGGTGAACAAAATCAAAGGATGTTTGACCGGTGATGCGCCAATTGCGCGTGAGGTTAAATGATCCGTTGAAATTAATCGTCTGCGTGAATGCGGTAGAATCATTGCCTGTGATGCCTCTCACTTTAGTGATGAATAAACTGTATCCTGTGCTGAAACTCCAGGGAATACTAAAGTCCTCATAAACATTCTGTGAGTTGATGAGGTAATCGGTCTGTGCCTGGGTGAGTTTCGAAACATCCGTCTTTTTCGGTGATTCAAATCTTGCATCAAGACCGATGGTCGCGCTGGTAAGACGCGCAAGCTTGTGCTGCGCATCCCACACAAAAACATTTTGTCTCCTGCCAAATGTATCTCCTATGTAGGGATCGAAGCTTGCACCGAAGTTGATGTTGATCTTATCGAACAATGTTGTTCTTCCTGACATGCTGATGACTGACATGCGCAACGTGTCAACAGCAAAGTTGTAGCTGCCGGTCATGGCGAACGCATCGAGCAGCTTGATTTTCTTCATTCCTGTCACCGTATCTTTTTTCGAAAACACTTTCATCTCAAGATTATTATTCAGCGAAACGTTGATGCCGCTGAATTTACCTGCTGGTGGCCCGCTAAAAATGCCGCCTTCGAAAATGGAATACTTTCTCGTGGTTTTTTTCGAATCCACTTGAACGGTCTTGAAAGCATTCCATCTTGACTCACTAAAATCAGGGCGATAGCTATAGCCCACCGAGGGATTAAAGACGTGACGGATCGCTTTTATTTTCCCGTGTTTGAACTGCACCATTCCATAGAGGCGCGTAGAAGCGCTCATGTTTAATGAATAGTCACGTGCGGCGGCAAAATTTCGAATGGTGTCATTGATCACCCGCTGCGAGGTTGCATCCCAACTCTTCCTGATCGTTTGCAGCGCCCATGTCTCGTTGTAGTTGAAAGAAGGCGTGACGATGAGATAACGGAAAATTTGAAACGGCGCACTAATCGGAACTTGCTGAAGGACTCCGGTAAAAGTTTTAGTGAAGGGATCTTCATGAAAAAGCAGCGTGTCCAATGTGCTTAATTGGTTCCTTGCATTCAGGGTGTATGTCAATCCGATTTTCTCAAACCATTTTGGTTTGCCGACAGGTTCTTTCTTTTGAAAAGGATACAATTGATTCATGCTGAAATTAAAAACCGGGAGCTGCAAGCTCACCACGTGTGTGAGCGTACTTTGGCTGTGAGATGCCGAGATGGTATAATTAAAGGGCGAGTTTGGAATGGTTTGACGATAAGAAATCGAAGACTGGTACGTGTTGTCGAGATATGCATTCTGCGGATTACCGAAAAGCTGAGCAAACCCCGGCGTGGCAAATGACACGGTAGCATTGAAGGAACTGTTAGGCCGGGCTTTGGCATCCTGGGCGTAATTCATATTCACCTTGAAATTTGTAGCGGGAACGTACTTATTCGTTTCAGCGAAAAACGTACGCGTGTTTGAGTAGGTGATGCTGAATCCGCCGCTAAAGCGGTAGCGTGAAATGAAACGTGATGAAGCATTGAGTAGCCAGCTTCCTTTCGAATAAATATTTCCGGAGAGTGCGAGATCAAGATGATCGCTGATGCCGAAATAGTAGCCGCCGTGTTCGAGATAAAATCCGAGATCAGTGCGTTCGCCATATTCCGGGAAAATGATTCCCGATTTTCTTTTATCGCTCAGCGGAAAAATTCCGAAGGGAACAAACAAGGGGGTTCTCACATCAGCTACCACCAGATTTGCGGGGCCGGTGATGATTGCTTTGTTTGGAATCACTTTGATCTTATTCGTGGCAATGTAGAAATGAGGATGGTCTTCATCGCACGTGGTGTAAATATTATTTTTCCCGAACAGCACTTCATTCGGCAGCCGCTTCACAACATCACTGCGGATGAAACCTTCTCCTTCCTGTGTTGTGATCTCTGTGATCTTTCCTTTTTTCGTTTTGAAACTGTATGCGATGCGCTCTGCTTTGTAATTGCGATCACCCTGCGCGAACATGGGTTTACCGGCAACTTTCCCCGAAGAATCTTTCCTTCCTATTGCAATCACTTCACTGTTGCTCCAGTCAAACACAATGGAGTCAGCGGTGAGGGTAATATCCTTGTACTCCACTTTTGCATTGCCGATTAAATACACTTTCTGATGCGTAACATCCATCCAGGTTGAATCATCGGCGTGATATTTTACGGGTGCATCGAGTGAGTCGGAAGATTTCTTTATGCGGGAAGAAGAAAGAGAATCGAGTTTAGTGGTGTCGCGGGGAATGGTGTCGGGTGGAATAATTGCAAAGGATGAAGAGAGGGAATGTTTTACGAAGTCATTGCAGAAAGCTTCGTCTTGTAAGAAGGTTCCTTCTGAATGACCGAACGGCAGTCTTAGCAAGTCATTCATGAGGAAACTTCTTTCCACTTTGTAAGAAATAGCTTCTGCATCAATGCTTCCTGCTTTTTGGAAGTTGTTCAGAAGGGAGCTTTTTTGCGTTCGGGAAGAAACAACAGTGTATGCACTTGCGTACAAACACGAAGCAATCAACATCACAGTGAGGAAAGAGATCATTCGCATAATGCCACAGCGAAAATATCGCATCTATCTTTGCGTTGATTGCAAGTGAAAGTTTTAAACGAAAAGCGAGAGAGAATATGATTCGCACATTTATATTGCTTCTGTTCTGTGTTGCAAGCTGCAGCTTCTGCTTAAGCGCGCAACCTTCGGGATATAAAATAAAAACCATTGTGCTCGATGCAGGGCATGGCGGACATGATTCCGGATGCCGTGGCGCTTTCTCCAATGAAAAAGATGTAACACTTTCTGTAGTGCTGAAGTTAGGGGCACTCATCAAACAAACATATCCTGATATCAAAGTTATTTACACGCGTGCCACGGATGAGTTCATCGAATTGTATGAACGCGCTGACATTGCCAATCGCAACGATGCTGATCTTTTTATTTCCATTCACTGCAACGCGAACAGGTCGCATGAGCCGTATGGAACGGAAACATGGCTCATGGGTTTAAAAAAATCTGAAGGGAATCTTGAAGTATCGAAGCGCGAAAATGAAGTGGTGCTGATGGAAAGCGATTATCAGCAGCACTATGATGGCTTCGATCCGAATTCACCGGAGGGTTACATAATTCTCACCATGAATCAGAATGCGCACATGACACAGAGCATTGATCTCGCTTCGAAAGTTGAAGATCAGTTTAAGCATGAAGGAAGAACCAGCCGCGGCGTGAAGCAGGCGGGATTTCTCGTGCTGTGGCGAACAACCATGCCTTCGATTCTCATTGAAACGGGCTTCCTCACCAACCGCACTGAAGAAAAGTATTTGAACTCGGAAACGGGACAGAATGAAATTGCGAACGGCGTACTGAATGCAATCACGGATTATAGAAATGCAGTAGAAGGCGGGAATGAAAATGAAAATAAAAGTGAAAGTGAAGGGCTGCAAAATAATCGGGTTGTGGTGAAGAATTCTGATTCAGTTCAAATCTCTTCCACAAAAATTTCAAATGTTGATTCTCAAAACATCAATGTGGCAGATTCATCCCCTTCACTTACACTCTCTCCTACATCCGAGCAACTCATCTATCGCATTCAAATCGCTGCTTCATCAAAGCCACTCGATTTGAGGAGCCCGCCGTTTTCTTCTTTCAAAGAAGTTAAGAATGACAAGAGTGAAACCGGAATCAATCGTTATATGGTCGGCAACTATATGAACTATGAGGAGTGCGTGAAAGCACTTGCTGACATTCGCAAGAAGGGAATTAAAGATGCTTTTATTGTTGGATATAAATTGGAGCGGCGTGTGCTCACCAAGTATGCTCAGTGAGTTGTATCGTGAGAATGAAGGGGGAAAGTGAAAAATAGTAGTGTTGCAATCAGTTATTCTCATTCCGATTCAGTTCAGCTTTCTTCCCAAAAAATTTCAGTTGGCGATTCATGTGACTTCAAGAATGCCCTGTTCTTCCCTTTCAGACTAACTCTTGCCCAATGTCTTTACCTTGGCGTACAAATTTGAGACGTGTTCCGGTAAATGAACATTGCGTATCTTCAAGTCATAATTCAATTTCCCTATGAAAAAGTTTTTACTCTTCGCTATAAGCATATTGCCTCAGCTCAGTTATTGTCAGGGTGAATACAACGTCTGGTTTTTCGGGTATGGCGCGGGAATAGATTTTAATTCAGGATCCGCTGTGGCCATTACAGGACCTATAAACCAATGGGAAGGTTGCGCAGACATTTGTGATGCAAGCGGCTCGGTTCTTTTCAGCACTGATGGCATTACCGTTTATGACCATAATAACAACGTGATGCAAGCAGGCTTGTTAGGAAACCCATCCTCTACACAGTCCGGTGTCATCACTCCTTTTCCGGGTTCAACCACGAAATACTACATTTTCACAGCTGATGCTCAGGCAGGCTCTAACGGCATTCAATATAATATTGTTGATATGACTCTGAATGCCGGATTGGGAGGCGTTACTATCATGAATCAACCTTTGCTTGGAGTGGCAGCGGAAAAAATTACGGCGGTAAGGAATGCTAACGGGACTGATATATGGGTTCTTGTTCATGGATGGAATTCAAACTCTTTTTATGCTTATCCCGTAACCTCGGCCGGAGTTGGTTCAGCTGTGATAACAAACATTGGCTCGGTTTATCCGGCTGATCCCGGAGATGATACTCAAGCAATCGGTCAAATGAAAGCTTCGCCTGATGGACACCGGGTTGCATCGTCTATGAGCTGGAAAGTAAATCAACCGGTAGAAGTTTTTGATTTTGACAATGCCACCGGAACTCTTTCCAATCAAATTGATTTGCCGACACAAGGAGGTTGCTACGGAATCAGTTTTTCTCCTGACAACACTAAATTCTATTGTGCCATTGGAGGCATCTTTGGCTCAGCAAAGGTGGTACAGTATGATTTAAGCGCAGGAAATATCCAGGCATCTGCAGTTACTCTTGTTACCAATAATGATGATTATGGATCAGTGCAAATTGCTCCGGACGGAAAAGTTTACATTGCTAAGAATGGACCTTCCTTTCTCGATGTGATCAACAACCCTAATCTGGCCGGCGCTGCTTGCGGGTTTGTCTATGATGGATTTCCGCTTCTTGCCGGTTCGGGAATGGGACTTCCAAATTTTATTGATAGCTATGTAGTGACAAGCTGCGAAGTAAACCTTGGCAGCGATACAACGCTCTGTGGAAACTTCTCTCTCACTCTTGATGCAGATACAGGAGGAGTTTCTTACTTGTGGCAAGATCAATCAACCTTACAAACTTTTACGGCGAACGGTCCCGGTAAGTATTATGTGACGGTAGTGTATGCCGACGGATGTGTTGCTTCAGATACCATTTCTCTTGATTCTTCTTCTGTTGAAATTAGCCTTGGGGTTGATACCATTCTTTGCAAAGACAACACTATTCTTTTAACTCCGGGGCCGGGATATCAAACTTATCTGTGGCAGGATGGGAGTTCGTTGCAAACCATGACTGCCGATAGCGGCTATTATTCCGTAACCGTTACCAATGAGTTTGGCTGTAAAGATTCGGCTTCAATAAATATTTTAACGGATGAAATAAAAATATCGTTAGGACCTGATACTTCTTCCTGCAGGGGAAGCGGAATTGTGCTGGAGGCCGGAAACGCTTTTGCTTCTTATGCGTGGAATGATGGATCATCTTCATCCACTTTGATTACATCAGCGCCGGGAATCTATTCTGTAGTTGTTCAGGATGAACATGGGTGCACGGCTACCGATTCCGTTTTGGTGAGCAATGGCATTTGCAATGAGATTTTTGTTCCCAATGCCTTTTCTCCCGGTGATGATGCCATTGATAATACTTTCGGAATACTGAATCCGCAGGATGTTGCTACGCTCAGCATGCGGATTTACAACCGGTGGGGAGAGTTGATTTTTGAAACAAGCAACGTATATGAACGATGGGACGGAACCTATAAAACAGAACCGTGTGAATTAGGAGTTTATATCTTCGTCATCAATTGTGTTTTGAAAAGCAATGTGCCGGTAATCATGAATGGAAATGTAACCCTGGTAAGGTGAGGAAAAGAGTGATTGAATTCTGATTGAGTATAGAGATCTTCTTCGAAGGTTTTTGATACCGGTTCACATAACACAATTGCTTGCTCATCACTTTCACTCCCGCCTTTGCCGCATCATCTTACCTTGCATCAAATGTCAACCGCTACAACAACACTATACAGACCGGTGGGTCCAACAGAACTTGCTTTGATAGAACAATCAGGGTGGAAAAAATTTCCGCCCCGTCTTCCACATCAACCCATATTTTATCCTGTGATGAATGAAGAATATGCAATTCAAATTGCGAGAGACTGGAATGTTGCTGCTTCAGGGTCTGGCTTCGTGACAAAGTTTTCAGTGGATGCCAATTTTTTGAAAAAGTATGAAGTACACAACGTTGGCGGAGCAATTCATAATGAGCTATGGATTCCGGCGGAGGAACTTGAAGAGTTTAACGAGAACATTGTGGGATTAATCGAAGTGACAAAAAAATTTTTTCCTGAAGGAAAATAATCTCATGTTGTTGGTAGCATGTTTTTGAGTTAGCATCTTTACATTCTTGAATTGGATAGATATTAACAACACATTTGTAACTGTTCTCGGTTATCCCTTAAGTTATGTAGAGTTTATTGGAACAGTAACAGGATTCTTTTCGGTTTGGCTTGCAGCAAAATCAAACGTCCTGACATGGCCCATAGGGCTGATTAATGTGTTCTGCTTCTTTTGTATTTTCTACCAGGTTCGGCTTTACTCAGATATGTTCCTCCAGGTTTATTTTTTCGTCATAAGCATTTATGGTTGGATCGCGTGGAAAAATCAGGACAGAAAAAAAGGGACGCCAATAAAAACTATTTCAGAGAAGCAGAGAATCATGGTAGCAATTATTATTCTGTTGGTGACACTAAGCATGGGAACATTTGTAAAAAATATTCACACTCTTATTCCGGCAATATTTATTTCGCCGGCCTCTTATCCGTATATTGACACATTCGTTGCTGTATTAAGTGTAATTGCAACAGTCCTTCTTGCCCGGCGAAAAATTGAAAATTGGATTCTATGGATCATTGTCGACATCATTAGTGTGGTGTTATATGCAAAGAAGCATGTTCTTTTTATTTCCATCGAATACGGAATATTTATGTGTTTGGCCACGCTTGGATTGTTGACCTGGTTAAAGTTGCTTCGAAATGAAAAGAGGATTGGTCATCGGTAAGTTCATGCCCCTGCATCAGGGGCATATCAACCTGATTGATTTTGCTTCTCACAACTGTGATGAGCTTATTGTCCTGATTTGCGCAACAGACAAGGAACCCATTGACGGACAAATGCGACTCAATTGGGTAAGAGAAAGTTTTACAAATCCCATGATCAAATCCCAACTATTGATTTATGATGAAGCGCATTTACCAAATACTTCAGTGTCTTCAATGGAGGCCTCAAATCTCTGGGGCAACTTTCTAAAAGAAAAGCTGCCGCGCATTGATGTGATTTTTTCATCTGAGATCTATGGCGATTACATCGCAAATAGTTTAAACTGCAGGCATTCTGCATTTGACATTGGCAGAAAGAACCTTGCGATATCTGCCACTGAAATAAGAAATCATCCTTTTCTGAATTGGGATTATATTCCACCGGCAGTAAAACCATATTTCGTAAAAAAGATTTGTCTTTACGGGACTGAATCTACCGGCAAAACAACGTTGACAAACCGATTAGCGCAATACTTTAACACAGTCGGAGTTGAAGAAAAAGCAAGAGAAGTAATCGAAGCGACCCGTGATTGCACGGAAAAGGATTTGATTCAAATTGCAGAGTTACACGCTAACGCTATTCTTGAAAAAATAAAGACAGCGAATAAACTTTTGTTCGTGGATACCGATATCAATATTACTTGCTCTTACAGCCGGTTTCTTTTTAACAAAGAACTTAAGGTTCCGCAATGGATTGAAGAAGCGAATCGTTTTGACCTCTATTTATTTTTGGAAAATGATTCGCCTTATATTCAGGATGGAACAAGATTAAAAAAGCACGAAAGAGATTTACTGAATGAAAGCCATAAGAAACTACTGATGGAAAAAGGACTTTCTTACATTACCATTGACGGTGATTGGGAAACAAGATTTCGGAAGGCAATAGAAGCAACAGAAGCTTTTATAAAACAGTGATGCTGTGAACATCCTTCATTTTTGCTGTGAATGCATTTGCAAACAGGGTAATAGGGATTGTAAAATATAATGTTGATGCGGAGAACCATACTCATGATCAGGCGGTTTTTTTTCCAATATTTTACTTAACTTTGAATAGGACTTACAATATGAGACATTTGATGATCATAACAATATTAATTTTTGCATCAGCCGAGTGGGCTATGGCAGGCGGAACGGCCTCTATTGAAGGAGAATCGTTTCTGTTTTACATTCCTCTTGCAATGTTTGTGGCTATGCTGATTCTTGAAAATATATGGAATGTGCTAAAGCCGGGAGAAGCATGGCACCGGCTAATAGATTTTATTGGGCATCGCCTTCACTGAAGGAGAACTTTCTGAAACGGGAATTGAAAAGCTCACAGTTCAACAAGGACCCAAAAAAAGAGGTTGACCTTTTAAGACAACCTCTTCAAATAATTCACTTCTTTCGTACGGATTAGAACTTCCGTGAAATTATTCAGCAATAAATTTGCTGGTAAAGATTCCGTTTGAATTCTTAACCTGGACAATGTAGGTACCGTCAGAAAGGCTTTCAATGTTATAACTGATTTGATTGCTTCCGGATGTTGCTTCTTCCCTTTGTTGTTGTACCAATCTGCCTGTCAGATCAAAAATTGATATCTCAACAACTTCATCTTGCGCTGAATAAAATGATACTGTTATATTATCAGCAGAAGGATTTGGAAATACACTGAGTGCCTGTGAATTTTCTTGTTCATTTCCTATGCGACAACCGGTAGTTGTAAAAGTCATCTTACCTGTGCCTACAGCCGGGACACAGTTTGCTCTTATTGAGAAATTATAAGTAGTGCAAGGGGACAATTCGGTTAAATTAAACTGGGTGCCACCGAAAGTCGACTGTTTTATGACAACATTGGAACCACTGGCACGATATCTAATTACGTGCTTGGTTGCTCCATTTGCCGTAAAATTGACTGTTGCAGTTGTCGATGTTGTAGTCACCGTAACATTGGAGGGAGCTGCGCATTGTCCAAAGGTTGATACTTTGGTGAAGATAAGAAGTGATAAAATCACAATGAATGTTTTTGAAATGTGTTTCATATGTTTAAGTTTTAAGTGAGCCATAAAAATACACTTTAGCATATTTTATCCAACTGTTTTTGAATTGCAAGGTCTCAACAAATAACTTCTTTTATTTTTGCCCGCATTAAAAAATTTATCTTCTTGTTCAGGGTTCCCAACGAATTTAAAGTAGGCGTAGTAGCTACCATCGCTATTGTACTGGCAGTATTAGGATACAATCTGCTCCGCGGAAAAAATTCTTTCAACCGTGACCGCATTTATTTCGCAAAATATGATCATGTAGATGGATTGGCGCTCGCAGCACATGTGCGATACAACGGAATGAATGTTGGCAGAGTACAGGATATGGAATTAGCCACAGACGGTTCAGGAAAAATTATTATGAGCATGAATGTTTCTCCCGCTCTCAAAATCCCCCGGGGATCAGTAGCAAAAATTGTTCAGATTGATTTGTTCGGAACAAGAGCGGTGCAGATTGAACTCAGCCATGAAAAAGAAATTTTGCAATCCGGCGACACACTTCAATCCGGTGCAGAGAAGGATGTGATCAGTGGTGTTAAAGATCAGGCCAAGGCTTTGCTGGGTTCGCTCGATACTGTGGTGACATCGGTGCGGGAAATATTCGATGATCAAACCAGGACAAATCTTCAAAAGAGTTTTGCGAGTGTTCAACATACCCTGGATAATCTCGATAAATCCATCAGCAGCAATCAAGGTCGGCTCGATCGCATTTTCTCCAATATTGAATCCATTACTTACAATGTCAATCAAAACAAGGAGCAGATCACGGCAATTCTTACCAATCTGAACGCGATTTCTGATTCACTCCGGCGTGCAAACATTGCACAAACAATAACACAGGCCCACGATGCGCTTCAACAGGTGAGCGAGGTAATGAAAAAAATTAATGAGGGCAAAGGCTCGATGGGATTGCTCGTGAATGATGAGCGATTGTACAACAGGCTTGATTCAGCGTCCACCTCCTTAGATGCATTGCTGAAAGATTTCAAACAGCATCCCGGTCATTATGTTCAATTCTCTGTCTTTGGAAAAAAAGATAAAAAGGAAAGTCCATCACCCAGGTAATAACATGCCACATCGTTACTTTGATCAATCACGGAATGTCTCTTCCTTTTAATTTACAGCGCATCAATCGCAACAGATTATTTTCCATTTTCTTTTTTTCAATCAATATTCGTTCATTCAGTATTGCCGGATCAATCGTCGATGCGATTCGTATTCTTTGTTTCATTTTATTATTGACTCCCGATAGAAACAAAAATCGGGATTTCGTCCGTCTGTTTATTTTGTTTTTGGTACTCAACATTCACTATTCTCCATTCACTTTCGCGCAGGTAAAAGGAAGCTTCCATCCTGAAGGAAGTCAACCCATCAACCTCATCAATGCCGATGAGCTGGAGTACAGCGAACTGGGCGGAATAAAATTGCGTAAGCTAACCGGCAATGTTCAACTGCAGCAAAATGATGTCACGTTGTTTTGTGATCAGGCGAATCAATATTTAGATCAGAACCTGATTGATGCGACAGGCAATGTTCGCATCCGGCAGAGCGATACGATCAACATTTACGGGAACACATTGCATTACGATGGCAATTCGAGAAAAGCCAACCTCAAAGGCAATGTGAAACTCACTGATTCGCATGTCATCCTCACTACTGAAGAATTAGATTACGACCTGAACACACGGGTGGCAAATTATGTGAGTGGCGGAAAAATGATCAATGATTCGGCCGTGCTCACCAGCAAGCATGGATACTATTATGCAAACTCTTCTGATATTTTTTTCAAGAAGGATGTAAACCTTGTGGACCCTGATTATGCTTTGACTACCGATTCACTCCGGTTTAATTCACAAACGAAGATCGCATACTTTGTAAGCCCAACTTACATTCACTCTGATTCCTTCGATGTGTATTGCGAGCGCGGATACTTCAATACACAAAGTGACATTGCACAGTTCGAGAAAAATGCAGTGCTGAAGAAGCCGCCGCAAACATTGAATGCTGATACCATTTACTTCGAGCGCCTGAATGGTTTCGGCATTGCGCGTTCACGCATTCGCTGGGCCGATACGTCTTCCAAAATTTTTCTTCAGGGAAATTATGCACAATTCTCCCGTCAGTATGATCGTGTTCTTGCAACAAAAAATGCTCTGCTGATAACGGTGATTGAGAATGATTCGCTCTTTCTTTCAGGCGATACCTTGCTTTCGTTGAAAGACAGCATTGGAAATTTCAGAAGGTTGTTTGCATTTCATCATGTGAAATTATTCAAGAGTGACATGCAGGGGATCTGCGACTCGGTGGCATTTAGTTTTCGGGATTCGACATTCAGATTATTTCACAAGCCCGTGCTGTGGGTGGAGAACAACCAAATGAAAGCAGACACTATCAATGTGATGCTGAAAAATAAGAAGATTGATAAGATGAACTTACTGCAGAATGCATTCGCCTCGAATCTTGCCGACTCAGGAATGTACAACCAGGCAAGGGGAAAAAACATGTTCGGCTATTTCAAAAACAGCGAACTCGAGCGCATGGAAATCATCGGCAACGGCGAAAGTATCTACTATGCGAAGGACGATAATGGTGGATTAATCGGCGTAAACAAAGCTGTATGTTCCAACATGATCTTGTATTTCGATACCGCAAAAAAAATTGATCGCATTTATTTCATCACGCAACCCGATGCTACTCTCTATCCGATCTCTTCTTTTCCGAAAGAAGAATCAAGGCTGAAAAATTTTGTGTGGTTGGATGCGCTGCGACCGAAGTCGAAGGAGGATTTGTTTAAGTGAATGGTGAATGGTGAAAAGTGAATGGCTAAATGGCTGCAGGGTTTAATGGTTAACATCAAGCTGCTCTCTTTGGAAAGCAATTTACCCATATAACCATTTAACAATTTTTCTTCAATGTCGAAAACTTTCCATCTCTCATTTCCCTGATCAGATTCTTCTTTCGAATTTTGTACAAAAATGTACATCATCAAGATTCGGGGCAAGGTGAAAATTCCGGACTACATTCAAATACGGGATGATGAGTTTACGTTGTTAGCATACTTCCGCGCCGATCGTCCTGATGATGCGCTGCGTAAAATTGGATTGACGGAGCAGGGAGAGCAGGTGAAAAAAATTATTTCGGAATTGCCTTTCGGAAAAATTCAAAAGCTCGAGTTGCACTAATAAAGCAGGCGGTATGCATCCCGATGGATCGGGAGCAATAGGCAAAAAAACAAACCTGATAAATCAATAACCTAATAACATAATAACTCTCATGCCTGAAAGAATTATTGAGCTTCACGACGCAAATATTTACCAGCAGGAATCTCTGGTGCTGAGCCACGTAACTTTTAGTATAGAGAAGGGCGAGTTCGTTTACCTGGTAGGGAAGACCGGAATGGGTAAGAGCAGTTTATTACGTGTGCTCTATGGTGATTTGTTGCTGAGCGAAGGAACCGGTTTTGTCGCCGGATATGATTTGAAAACTCTCACATCGAAAAATCTTCCGTACCTGAGGCGCAATCTCGGCATCGTATTCCAGGATTTTCAATTGTTAACTGATCGCACCGTGGAGCAGAATCTGAAATTTGTTTTGCATGCCACAGGATGGAAAGACAAAAGCAAAATGACGGAGCGTATGGAAGAAGTCCTGAACATGGTAGGATTGAAAACAAAAGGATTCAAAATGCCGCATGAACTTTCCGGAGGTGAGCAACAGCGCGTAGTAATTGCGCGTGCGCTGCTCAATCACCCTGAACTTATTCTCGCCGATGAACCAACAGGCAATCTCGATCCTGAAACATCTGAAGAAATTTTCCGCCTGCTTGCCGACATCAGCACCAACTCTCAAACTGCCGTGCTGCTCGCATCGCATGATTACATGACACTACAAAAATTTCCATTCCGCACATTGAAGTGTGAGAAGGGAAGCGTGGTGGAAGGGTCTGTTATGGAAGTGGTGTGATTAGCTCTTCCTATAGAGTAGCGAGCATTTTGTAACACAAAACTCTTCAGTAAAAAAACATACCCGGCAAGCGAGAAAATTAGCGGAATTTTTTTCAGTCCCAGGGGTTTGCGAGTTGAGTGCCAAATAAAATTTCGTTAGGTTTGATTCTTATGAAAAGGCATTTTCTTCCTGCAATATTTTTTATTCTTTTTTGCAGCATTGGTCATGCTCAAACTTTCACGGCGCAACAGAAAAATGAAATGTGTGACTCGATAAAAGCTGCGCTGCAATTTGCATGGAACGGATATAAAAAATATGCATGGGGCGCTGATGAAGTCACACCGATCACCAAAGAGCCGCAAAACTGGTATCTGCAATCACTGCTCATGACTCCCATGGATGCCTTCGACACTTTTATTCTGCTTGGGATGAATGACGAGGCGAAGGAGGCGAAGCGCCTCATTTTCTCCCGATTGGATTTTCAATTCGACCAAAGTGTGCAGGTGTTTGAGATTACCATTCGGTTGCTTGCAGCGCTGCAATCGGCGTATGAACTGAGTGGTGATAAAGAGTTTTTGAAATTGGCGGAAGACCTCGGTAACCGGTTGATGCCTGCTTTCAATTCTCCAACCGGAATGCCGTATCGCTTTGTGAATCTGCAAACCGGAAAAACCAGCGACTCCTTGAGCAACCCCGCTGAAATCGGAACACTGATGCTCGAATTCGGCAAGCTCAGTCAGCTTACCGGCAATACACTTTACTATACTGCTGCAAAGAGAGCCGCCATGGAGGTTTTTGAAAGCAGGAGTAAAATCGGGTTGCTCGGATCAGGGATTGATGTGAACACCGGTGAGTGGATGGATTCTGACAGCCACATCAGCGGCGGCATTGATTCTTATTATGAGTATCTCTACAAAGCGTGGCTGTTGTTTGGTGATGAAGATTTCAAATATGCATGGGATATTGAGAGCGCCGCCATCAAAAAGTATTTGTTGAGAAAGGAAAACAGCGGATGGTATTTCGCACACGTTAACATGATTACAGGAACTGAAACCGGCTCATACTATGGAGCATTGGATGCTTTTTTTGCGGGCACACTCGCGCTCTCGGGTGATGTAGCCACGGCAGAAAAAGTTCAGGAAGGGAATTACTATATGTGGACACATTTTAAAATGGAGCCGGAAGTTTTCGATTTCCGGCAAGACACGATCGTGTATCCGTCGTATCCGTTGCGTCCCGAAAATTTGGAGAGTTGTTTTTATCTCTATCGCTTCACTCACGATGACTTATACTTGCAAATGGGACAACGAATGGTGAGTGATATTCTCACCCACTGCAGAGCCGGCGCAGGATACGCTGCCATAAAAGATGTAACAACAATGGAGCAGGAAGATGACATGGAAAGTTATTTCTTCGCTGAAACATTAAAGTATGCGTACTTACTTTTTGCTCCTGAAGAGACCATTGATTTGAGCAAAATAGTTTTCAATACGGAAGCGCATCCTCTTCGAATCAAACAGTAATGCACATAATTTCTGAAAGTATTTCTAAAACTCCTATCTTGTGAAATAATTTTTTTATTCCTCGTTCCTCTAAGTTTCTATAACTAAAAACACACACATGCGTCTCACCACTCGATTAAGCAACGGCTGGAAATTATCTATGGCAAGTTTTGAAGTGCTCAAAAAGAACAAGCAACTGCTGCTCTTCCCGGTACTGTCCGTGATTGCTTTGATGGTCACTATCGCATCCTTTGCTGCTGTTATTCTCTCGGCCTTCGGATGGGATTTTTTTAATGCTTTGCAGCGAGGAACTCCGGCGCAATATATTTTGACCTTCTGCTTTTACCTGATCAACTATTTTGTGATTGTGTTTTTCAACATGGCGGAGGTTTGGAAAAATTATCACCGGTTTGCTGGGGATCGCATGGAGCATCACCACATTTTTTGTAGTTCCTGTTATTGCATACGAGCACGCGGGACCAATTACTGCCCTCAAGCGCTCTGCCTCCATTATGAAAGAAAAATGGGGTGAATCACTCGCTGCGAACTTTAGCTTCGGCGTCATTACTCTAATTGTCTTTGCCGTGCTTGTACTTCCGCTAATAGCATTAATTGCATGGGGCTATGGTCTTCTTGGGATAATTATTTGGATGGTTGTTTTCTTCTCATTGTCTATCATTCTCTCCGCCGCCAAAATGATCTTCGTTGCAGCGGTCTATGAACACATAAACAACGCACCTGTGACCGGCTTTGATGAGCAAATGCTCGATAGCGTATTTGTGAAGGAGAAGAAGGGAATTTTTTAAGAGAAGATTTCGCCATTCCCTGCATTCATACCTGCAAATCCTTTAAATAGGAGTATAAAGTCCATTATTTTGCTCGTTACGCATTGATTGCTCTTAAATAGATCCTACATATTTATCTAATTGAGTGTTGATTTAATTGATCAGGGATATGAAGAAATGATACGAAGCGTTGCTATACTTGATGTATAATAGACTTTTGCTTCTTATTCCCGCTGTCAAAATCCCATTTAATCATGTTTGTTTGTTCTTTCTATCGATGGTTCTTGCCTCCAAATCAGAAGTCGAGTTTGAAAAAACCTAAAAATTTCTCTAAAAAACTGACAAAAAATCATTCAAACTCTTCAATAGTGAATGTTAAAAACATATTAAAACCAACTAAATTTCCAAATCTTTTTTGTATCTTTGCGATCAAATAAAAAACAACAATAAAAATGCAAAGGACAGGAAGACCGCGTACCAGACCGGCAAAATTGATGGATGGTTTCTACATCGAAGTTCGTAACAAGGGATCGGTGAGCAAGGGGATAAAAATAAGAAGCACCAACAAAGATCAGATGGAAATGACCATCAAGCAATATAAAAACAGCGGAAAAGAAGTGATCGTTCTTGGAGAATATAAGGATGAAGTATGGCTTAATAATGCTGTCGCATGAATTCACCTTTGTTCCCTGGGGTGGATTAACTCAATCTTTTTGAAATACAGTTAGTGATATGAGTTTCCCTCATGAAGGGAGATTTTCAGGCTATCTTTGAGCTATCCCGGTTCTTTTCGGGAAGCCAATTAGAATTCCTCTATGGATCCCTCGCTTATCCGAATTGAAAAGCAAGATCGTATTGCCTTCATCACCTTGTGCCGTTCTGAAAAGAAAAACGCCTTGAACGATGCGTTGGTGAAAGAATTAACAAGCGCCTTTTCTTCTCTTGAATCCGATAACAATGTGAAGGTGATTGTGCTTAAAGCCGAAGGTGATGTGTTCAGCGCCGGCGCTGACCTGGATTACCTGCAAAGGCTTCAGAATTTTTCTTTCGAAGAAAATCTCGCCGATTCAAATTCACTGAAGGAACTCTTACTGAAAATTTATTGCAATAAAAAAGTTGTGATTGCACAGGTAGAAGGTCATGCGATTGCAGGTGGCTGCGGATTGGCTACTGTATGTGATTTTTGCTTTGCCGTTCCTGAAGCAAAGTTTGGATATACAGAGGTGAAGATTGGTTTCATTCCGGCGCTTGTAAGTGTTTTCCTTGCAAGGAAAATCAGCGGAGCTGATGCACGGGAATTGCTGCTGACCGGAAATTTAATCAGTGCTTCACGCGCTGAAGAAATCGGGCTTATCAATTCTATCATTGAAAAAAATAAAATCGCCGGTTGGGTGAAACAGTTCGCAACCGATCTGTGCAATGAAACTTCTTCACAATCCATTGCTGCCACGAAAGAATTGCTTTCGAAAATTTCTTCTCCGGAACTCAATGAAGCGCTGGACATCGCAGCACGAATGAATGCGCATGCACGCGCAAGTGCCGATTGCAAAAAAGGAATTGATTCATTCCTTAAGAAAGAAAAGATCAAGTGGTGATATAAGAAGATGCACCAAAAAAAACTCAGCGAGCAATCACCCACTTAAAAGAAACCGAAATGTCTTTTGCAGCAATACTGAGTAGATAGATTCCGCTTGCCAGCCCTTGATCAAGTTTCAATGATTGTGAGGTCTCCAATCTCAGAAGGTTATGTCTTTCACAAAGACCGCCGTTAGCATTATGAACGGAAACCATAAATGATTCATTCAGGATTTGATTACTCGAGATGGTGATTGCATCGCCCTGCAGATTGCCGGCAACCTGAATAGAGAGATCATCAGAAGAAGGAGTTTGAATTCCACTTGTCTCATACAGGATTCCTTCCATCAGGTAAATCTTCTCAGCCACTTCATCGCCAAACACTATGTAAAAGGTGCCATGCGAATAAGCAATATCCGGATCGGTATGATAACCATTCGGAAGCACATTGCTGATTGTATCTACCACTATTCCCAAACCCGAAGCACCGGTAAGAGAATAGGTGAACATGATGTTCCGGTGTCCATCTATAATCTGTTCCCAAACAACTGCCATTGTATCACCACTCGCTGCTATGCGCGGATGGTTTTGAGTACCACCACCAGGCAGATTAAATAACGGCTTCTCGAAGCTAAGCTGGAAATCATTCAGGTTAAACGCGGACAGGAAGCATTGATTTCCATTTACACCATTCATAAAAACACTGATCAGTGTATCTCCTTCAATCACCCCCTGGCCCCCTGTTGACGGGCAGTTTGCAATAATCCAGTTGTGGTTATCAATGCTTGCAACTTCATTGAAAGTATTTCCTCCGTCATGTGAGATGGCAGCTCTCATATCGCGCAGGTCGTTGATGGCATTGCGGTAAATAACCGCCACTACCCCGTCATGATAAACAATGCTGCCCGGACAACAATCGCAGGGATCAGCACCAAGGCTATCGGTTGCACTCACATCAGCAGAGAATGAACTTCCTCCATCAGAAGACTTGGTAACTACGTATTGCGGATTGGAAAAACCTGAATTGAGTTTTGCAAATGCAACAATTGGATCGCCGCCCGGCATAATATCTACACTGGGATATTGTGCATAGTTGTCTCCGATATTATCAATGCGAACGGTATCACTGAATGTGAGTCCCTGGTTAAATGAGCGCTGCATATAAGCGTGTCCCTCGATCACATCAACATAAGTCACGTACACTGTGTCACCGGAAGCCTTCATATCCGGTCCTGTTAATGCAAAAACGTTCGCCGTTAAACTCCCGGGTGTGAGTTGTACTTCAGGCTCAAATGTTCCGGAAACAAGCCGCCTATAAAGCAGAACTCCGCTGCTGAAATCACCCCATACTATAATGGGAGTTGAATTGGAAACAGCTACGCGCGGCCAATCAAAACCCAGGGTTGAATTTACAATCACCGGGTCTAACCAGGTCAATGGTGCTTGCGCGTTCATATACGTTGAAGTGCAAACAATGGAGAACAGGAGAAGTGTTTTTTTCATTTGGAGTGGTTGGTGTAAAGATAGATGACTTTCATGGCCTTGTTGTTTCCATGCGGGAAATTCGGGATCACCGGAATGATAGTTCAACGAAGCTTTATACCGCATTCGGTTCCGGCATCAGCGGGCTGTAAAAAATAGATTTGATTTATTTCCTGGCATTGCCCGCAATGAAGTACTATGGTAAGAAGTTAAATGCAATTCTATCTTAGCCTATCTCGCCATTAACTTGTTATTGATCAGCACATCATCATACGTCTCTATCACTGCCTTAAGATGGTCTTCTAATTGTTGCTGTTTTTGCGGGAGAGTGCCGAGAAGATTTTTGGTAAACAAAGAATCATTCCGGTAATCATAAAGAGAAAGAGACTTGTTCCCGTCAAATTCGAGGTGATATTGATGATCCTCGATGTGATAGATGCCATTGAGATAGTTAAACGTATATCGAATAGAGTCATCATTGAAGACACTCTTGCCGAATGAAATATAGTGGCAGCGCAGGTTGAGATAGTCAATCACTGAAGGCAGAATGTCCACTTGCTGAACGGGCTTGGAGCAAATGCCTTTCAACGATCCATCCGGCTTATAAAAAATAATCGGAATGCTGCTCCCCCCGTGGGGAGTCTGATTCACAGGCGATGGATCCCATGCACCATGATCAGCGGTGATGATAAATAAAGTATGATGATACCACGGTTGCTTCAAGGCTGTTTCAAAAAATTTCCGCATTGAGTAATCAGTATAGCGCATCACATGGTAATAGGGATTTTGCGCTTCCTGCTTAAATACTTCGCGGTATTCCTCAGGCACTTTATAAGGAAAATGAGAATCGAGCGTGAACACCGTGGCGCAGAAAGGAGATTTCATTTCACTCAACTGATTTGCCACATATTTCAAATACGGTTCATCCCAAATTCCCATGGTGCCATCGAAATCATTTTTATCCGGGTATTCATTCATCCCATAATAATGGTCATAGCCGGCGGCAAGTGCGAAGGCATCAAATGACATCGTTCCGTTTTTTCCACCGTGATAAAACGCCGAGCTGTATCCGAATTTTTTAAGAACAGCCGCTATGCCCTCGAACCGGTCCTGCTGATATTGAGATATTGTAAATGACTCTTCCATCAACGTAGGAATGGAAGCCACCACCGCCGGTATACCCTCAATGCTCCGGTGTGCATTCGCCTGTGCATGGGTGCAGAGCATTCCGTTTTTTGCAAGTGAATCAAGAAACGGCGTGTGACCAACTCCATGATTTAGCGCTCCCATAAAACTCGCCGACAAGCTTTCCCAAATGATGATGACTACATTATCAGTCCGCATCGAATCACCTGCGCCGTTCCTTTCACCCTCACTATTTAAATGCTGAATAGAAAAATTTTTTTTGAGCGATTTTTCATCAAAATATTTCGGCGTCGTCATCTCCGGTGATTGTACGGTGAGCAGGATGTTGAACGGAGTATTCAATGTTACTTCTGTGAGCGATGGGTTCGCATAGGCGGCGGCGCTGATCGGTATGAGCGGCTTATGCTGCAGTCCTCCGCGTATTCCGATCACACAGATTCCTATAAATAAAATGAACACTGCGATTTGAAAAGGGTAATTGATTTTAGCAGGAAGAAGCAGTGTGTGCATTCTCACTTTTCGATAACCCCAAATCAACACAGCCAGGGTAATAGCATAAATGATGAGCAGGTACCAATAGTCACTCAGGTATGCCGGCAATTGATCCAGCATATCATCTGCAGTATATAAAATGCCAAACGTCATTCGCTTCCCGACATAAGCATACCATTTCAAATCCACTACGGCAAAGAACAATGCAATGGAATTGACGATGAAAAAAAACCAGGTCAATAATTTTTGATACCATGATTCAGAACGAAAGCGAAACGGCAAAAGATGCAACAGGATGACAGACGCATTCACATAAATCACAGCAACCAGGTCGAACCGCAATCCGGCAGCAAATGATATGAGCAGCTGCCCTGCAGAATTACCCGTGAAGGAGTGATAGTTGAAAGCAAAAAACAAAAGGCGATATAAAGAATACACGCCCATAATCAGTAACAGACGGCGACAAAGTAACCACGCATAGGAGAATTGTGAATGCATAGAATTTTTTTGGTAGAACGCAGGTGAGGTGGGTTTAGTGTTGAGTGAAAAGACATAGGTCTGGCTCCGGGAAACAGAACGCCGGATCAAATTATTTTACTCTCACAAACTCCGAGGTATTGTAGAAACCACCCTGCTTTATAAATTCTTTGAATTCATCTTTGGTGAGCTGAATATTTCCATTGGCGGAATCCACGGCAGCCTCGGAAATCTTCTTGAGTTTATCCATTCCCTCTTTTGACGGAATGGTACCTATAGTAACCCGGTCTTTGTGAAGATCCAGCATTTTCACTTCCCAACTTTCCATGTAAGCAATGTTCAGGAAATAGTACCCTTTGAACTTGCGAAGCACATTTTTTTCTGAGATATGGAAGAGTGTGTCGTTGACTTCAATGTATCCCCTAATGGTATCTCCAACCAATGTCACTCTTGATTGCTCATGCGTGTCACGATTGATGAGAGTAGAATCATTGATCAATTGAAAAAGTGAGTCCAGATTTTTCCTCGATTTCACAAGTTGTGAATGATAATGCTGCACCATCATTTCTTTTCCGATCGTGAGTGTTGAGCTATCAGCTTCATTCAGAAACTGCCCTTGCAATTTTTCCGGAAATGCTTCAAGGTCTTTCTCACCTGCCGGCTGCGGTTCTCCAAATTGAACCGGAGGCGAGCAGCATTGGAAGAAGAGGAAACCTATTAGAAATAAGAAACAGTTTTTTCTTTTCATCAGGAGCAGGATTTGATTGAAAGTGAATGCACACAAACAAAGATAAATTTTTCGGGCGGCTTGTTGACTATGGTTAGTATCCCTCAATGCGCGATTGCAAATTTTCCCGTCAGGATTGTTTTGTTGTCTTGTGATATGTGAATGAAATATATGCCGCTGGATAAATTAATGCTACTAAAAGTATTGGTTTGACCGGAAATATTTATTACTTGCTTTACCTGCTGTCCTGAAACATTGTAGATTGTTAGTGCGGCGTTTTTAAGTTTCTCACTTGCTATTAAAGTTATTTCTCCGGATGAGGGATTTGAAAAAATAGAAATAGAATTTTGTAAACTTATTTGCTCCGTGCCTGTGGCGACCGGAGTGTATTCCCAAAAGTCCTGGAGACTGGAAGTGCTGCCACCGGTACCTGCATAACCTTTTGTCCCTATTGAAAATCCTACAGCGGCAGATCTTGCTATTCCTCCGAAGTCTGTAATGGAAGTCCAGGTATCTATAGCGGGGTCATATTGCCAGAAATCTTGCTTCTTCACTCCGTCATATCCTAATCCTATATACCCATAGTTTCCAATAGAAAATCCCGTTGCTACCCTTCGTGCTGTACCACCGAAATTTGCCTTTTGTGTCCAACTGTTTAAATCAGGATTGTATTCCCAGAAATCATTTTGGTTGCCTAAATTAAAGCCGGTGCCTGCATATCCTTTGTCGCCAATTGAAAAACCAACAGCGACATTTCTTAATCCTCCGCCAAAATCTGCTCTCTGCGTCCACGTGCCGGTACCGGGATCATATTCCCAAAAATCCTGTTTGTTGTCTGAGTTATCATCATACCCGGTGCCTATATATCCTTTTGTACCAATAGAAAAGGCAAAACATCCGGCAGCTAACCCGCCACCATAATTTGCTTTCTGTGTCCAGCTATTTGTGAGGGGGTCATATTCCCAAAAATCTTCGGAAGTTGAACTGGGAACTGTAGTTCCCCCCGTGCCTATATACCCTTTATCTCCAACAGAAAATCCTGTGGCATATAACCGGGCATCCCCTCCGAAGGTTGCTTTCTGTGACCAGGCATCTGTGATGGGGTCATATTCCCAAAAATCGTTTTGCAGTCCTGTTCCATTCACATTGGTAGCACCTGTTCCAATATATCCTTTCGTTCCAATAGAGAAGCCGACCGAGGCAAACCTGGCACCACCGCCAACATTTGCTTTTTGAATCCATGTTCCCTGTGCAAAAGTCAGAGATTTAAAAGAAGCTGTGAGAAACAGAACCAGGAGTAATTTTGTTTTCATTTTCTGTTGTTGATGATTGAAGTGGTTTGTGATAGGCAGAGTAAGTGAACAATTTCCTACTGCTTTATCAATTTCGAGAATAAAACTTCTCCGTTATTATTCACTATCTCACAAAAAAATATTCCCGGGGGCAGGTTTTTTCCAATCGCTTGTGAAGAATTATAAATGCCATACATGTTTCCAAACATATCAAATAGTCGAATGACTAATGAGGCACAGTCGGTCTGGCACGCGAGCCTGGTTACATCATGAAAAGGATTTGGAAAAAAATTGAAACCACTCATGTCGTCAATCATTTTGACTCCAGTATTCAACACAACAAGATCCATACAATGAGTGCCAGTTCCACAGAAATTCTGCGTTGTAAGACAAACGTGATAAGTACCAATACTATCGTAAACATGAATAGCTGATGGTGTGCTATCAAATGTTCCATCGCCAAAATTCCACTCGTAGCTATCATAAACACCGCAAGAAGAAAATTGAACCGTAGTACTGTCAGGGAATATTAAAGTATCAGAACTTATAGTGAATTCAGGAGGGAGATTTTCGCACATCGAAGTGTCTGTTATATACAAAAGGCCATTGTCGGTGGCAGCAAGTAACAAATTGCCATACACTTCAAGATCATTAACAGCGGAAAATGGAAAGTTATAAGTGATTTGGGGCAGAGAGTCAGGATATAATTCGTAATAAAGCCCATGGTTGGTAGCTATAAATACAGTTTGATGATACTGAACGATATCATTTACAACTTGTCCCTGAAGACCTCGGTAGAAAACAGGACTGTAACCTGGTTTGAACACGATACCGTTAACGCTTCCAATGTGCCAGTTCGGATTACCCGCATCATTGTATGCATCGGCAAATAATGCCGTTAACATTCCGAGGCTATCCTCGGTGTCAAAGACTGCTACAGTGTTATCACTCTCCAGGAGTGCAATACGGTGGCCGTTATTCGACTGCACTTCAGTGAGTTCTTTGTAGTAAGGGTCAACATTTTGAAAATACAACACACTATCATTAGAAAAGGCAGGAGTATAATGCTGAAATGAAACGTCAGAATAATACCCTGTGTCCGTCGTGCTCAGAAAACAATATCCGTCAAAAGTGTTTACCACAGAGAGGATATGTGACTCCTGAATTCCGTAACTTTCGCTAAGATGGATAAGCGAATCACCGTTCATATAATAGAGAAAATCCGAAGCGGTGCCGATCAAACACGGACCATTGCCGACAGATGTCACAGTTGACAATTTTGATAAAGTTTGGCTGCGAAGTGTGTCCGTTAAATCATAGACAGCTTTGTTTGCATCAACCATATAGAATTTCCCAGAGTCAGTTTCGGAAGTAATGAGCCACGTTTGATTCGGAAAGTGGGAACTTATTTTTTTGATTGAAACACCATCGAGGATATGGCAATTGAGATAATAAGTCTGACTCAATGAAAGTATCGGGCAAAGAAGATAAGATACGATTATTAAAAATCTGAATGCCATGTTTAATATTGTAGTTGTACCCCTTAAATTCGCGAGCAAATATACGCAAGCATTTCGCTTACGCCCTTTAAAATATTGATGATCTGCTTGTAATTCAAATAACTTATTCCATCCTTATTCTGGCAAACCAGGATTCGAAAGTGTAAAGTACTCGGTCATGCCAAAGGTGACTTTTTGATGTCGTTGTTGGTCTTTGCGCGGCTCGTGTTAAGCCAGACCAACTACAGAAGCAATAGGAGCTCAAGCTCAGCTGTTGGTCTGCCTCCGCATAAGCATTCACAAAGATCAACAACGGCTAACACCGGCTAAATTGATGAAACCAAAATGAGAAAGCCACCTTTACCCAAGATGGCTTTCCCAAAAAAACTGGAATGCGAACTTGATAATATTTAATGTTGAATTAACAACTGCGTATTAAATTCTTTATCTCCTCCTATAATTATACGAGCACTATAAACTCCATCGCTGATGGGCTCATCGAAGGATATTTCTTTCCTAACCAACCCACCAAGAGTTTTGCCATGCGATGAATAAATGACCTGATTGAGAACATTTACGACAACCACAGTATAATCCATTTCAGAATCTTCATTGGTATTTAATTCAATCGTGAATCTATCCTGAGCCGGATTTGGATACAGGTTCATAAGGACAGCATCTGTTTCGTAAGCTCCTTCCCGTCCCGGTGGATTATTTACCCCGATGCTGTTACCTGCTGTGCATCCGTGTGAGTCAGTAACGGTTACTGTGTAAGTACCTGCAGAGAGATTAGAAATCGTTGACGTGATTCCTCCATTTGACCACAAATAAGTATACCCGGGTGTTCCGCCGCTCGCTGTGGCTGTAGCAGTTCCGTCACTTCCACCAACAGTGGTCACGTCGGTTTTCGACATTGATACAGATAAGGGTGATGAGGGTTGGGCAATGGTTACTGTTTTGCTGGCAGTGCATCCTGCCCCATCCGTCGCTGTTACAGTATAGGTTCCGGCGGTTAGCCCGGTTCTGTTTCTCGTGGTTGCACCGTCACTCCATATATAAGTGATTACACCTTGATTTTGGTGTTTACCGATGAGGATCGTTCCATTGCTGCCACCATAGCACGATACATCAGTGTGATTCTGCGTAAGACGGAATGTGCAGTTGGAAAGGCAGTTTTCATCGTTGCCGGTTTTTGTGCAATTAGCATCGAACAATGCTGCACGAAGGTGTACAGAGTGAGTGTGGCTGGGACCATCAGCGTTAAAAGTGTTGGAGTTGTCGCAGGGCTGATCGCCTCCGCACTTGTAACTGATAGGCATGGTAAAGCATGCAGGATTAGGCACTGTAAAATTGCCCGCATAAGTTCCGTTTCCAGTGGAGAATGCATTAAAGCACCAATTGCCGGAGTTACTGCTCTGCACGAAAACGGTGATTGCATCTCCGTTGCATTCGGTGACTCCGGTAATCGTCATAGTATAACTGCCGCCTTCGCCAACTTCCCAGTTGTCAGGACCGTTGCTCTGGGCTGCAGTGAAGCCTAAGCAGCTCCCTCCGAGAGAGGTTACTGTTACTACCCCCGTGCCATCGGTAGCAAAAGCTGAATTGCTGCACACAAAGAAGAGGCACACAAGAGCGACCATAAAATTGAAATGAGTGTTTTTTGTTTTCATTGTGTATTGTGTTTAGTTTATGTAAAAATGTCTCAAAAATTTCTGTTGCTGCCGCTTTCATACAACTTTATTTTTTATTAATTATATTGTCAAAAAAGCTTTGGAATGAAAGGTTAGAGAAGCTTAATTAATTATTTTCCCCAACGAATTATTAAAATATACCCTTCAAAAAGAGAAAGAGTGCAATCCCGGAATGCTAACGGTTGTTTTTGCGAAACAGTTGTGTAGATTTGTCACTCCGACCGGAATAAGATCTTCTTACCCGGTTTACTTTTGTTAAAACCTTCTCCGCAATGAAAAGAACAATCTTAACCATCATCATAACCCTTGCTGTTTTAATTGCCGGATTGTATATCTTCATGATATCAGGCGTTTACAACATTAGTCAATTGTCACCTCATAACTCGCTCACCAAATCAATTATTGGTATAACTACGCATAATTCCATAGACAAAAGAATGAAGGAGAACGTAGTGCCGGGTAATCTAAAAGATACTGCTGTAATTCAGTTGGGCTTTAAAAACTATAACGAAATGTGCTCCGGCTGCCACGGCACCCCCGGTACCAGGCCGGAGGAAATGCCACAGGGATGGTATCCTCAACCTCCCATGTTATTTAAAAACGCGAAAGAAGATGATGCGCAGGAATTTTTCTGGATTACAAAAAACGGAATAAAGATGACCAGTATGCCCGCCTTCAAACCCGTCCTTGATGATGAAAAAATATGGGCGGTCACAGCTTTTGTTACGCAGAAGCTGCCTAAAATGACAGCAGAGGAATATAAGGAGTGGTTAAAAAAATATGCTGAACAAAAATGAAACTGGGGCTGACTAACAACCTCTTCAACTCAAACTCTTTCTCGCTTCTTCCATTCTATCCAAAATTTCATCCCGCAATTCCCTCAGCTTTACTTTTTCGCGGGGCTTCATAAAAAAGCAGAAGCGTATGACGCGTGCAAACCGTTGCAATTCCGTCCAATAGTACATGGTTATATACCCGGTAACTGGAAGCGCTACCATGAAGAGTAGCGTGCTCCGAAGGTCAGCACTTACATAATGTCTGAAGATCCATATTTCTAACGCATAAAAAAGCGGAAAGGTAATCATGCCCGAAACCATTTGTACAGAGGTCTTGTATTCTATATCAATTTTCAGCGACTGAAATATTTTGGAAGGAAGAATGTATGGCAGGTAATTGGTTAATATGCCGAAAAGGTAAAAGGGTAAAAGCAGGAGGAGCTTAGAAAGATAACCAAGACAAACGAGTGCTTTGTTCGTTCTAAGAAACTGATCCGTAAAAAATCCTGCTGTTAAGCCTTCTGATTTAAGTCCGCTAAAGAATGCGTGTACTTTCGTTTCAGTATCATGATAGAGCCCCGTATCATGAACATAGATGTAATGGAATACTTTTGAAAGCTGCGTTCTTAATTCTAAAGAACGCTTTGGATTTTCATACAAATCAGCACCCGGCTCATAAAAAGCAGTGTAAAACTTATGCGCTTTAATAAGAAAATCTTCCTGTTCTTTTCCTGATGTACGCGGAATATTTTTCGCCAGTGCTTTTCTTATATCTTCAGTTAATGCCTTTACACCGTCAAATTCATTACGCAGGTAAGCCTCTTTATAGACATGGGTATATAAAGGAGGATTTACAGTAATGGAAACCATACTCCTGAACTGAAGAGAATCAGAATAGTCAAGCGCGACAGGAAGTATTTTTAAATTGCCCTGAAATTTTTTTAGCTCCTCGAAACTCAGAGCGATTCTGGCTGTTCCCGTTTTTATTTCCCTGAGCTTAAGCTCGTAGTAGCTGCTGCCCTCGGGAAATATGAGAAGCGTCCCGGATTGATCTAAATATTCATGACACTTTATAAATGCTTCTTTATTGTCCGGCTTTTCACCGGGTGCAATGTCTTTTTTTCTGAAAATGGGGATGACATGAAAATACCGGAGTACCGTAATCAAGAGCTTATTAGAAAATATACCTGCGTTGGCTACAAATCCTATTCTTTGCTCAGTTATAGTACCAATGATCAAGGGGTCCATAAAAGTATTGGGATGATTTGCAACAATGATCATAGGGCCATGATCAGGAATATTCTCGCTTCCGGTGACAACAATTTTCTTAAAAAAGACGGACAGGGATATCTTTACAATTCCCTTGATAGTTGTGTAAATCATGTCAGATTTTCCCGGGTTGATTACCGGAAAGAAAAAAGTGATTGCTGTTTGCCCATCGTTTGCGAATGTGTATGCGAGGAGAGATCAACAGCGGCATCAAATTTAAGTAAACCGTAATTTTCCTCTTTTGCTTTGCTTCTCTCTGATTGGTGTCACCTTTAAGCTTTACAAATCAGGCTCAATCCTTCACGAACTAACTACCGGCAAATTTGGTTGGACTTTTGTAAGTTCACAACAACCTTAATCCCCGGTAAACAATGAAATTATTAATCTCGTTTTTAATCGTTTGGATATTCGCTTCATCTCCTGAATGGCTTACTGATTTCAATAAAGCACAGCAGGAAGCGGTTCAAAGCCATAAAATGATTCTCCTGAGTTTCTCGGGTTCTGATTGGTGCGGACCGTGTATCAGGATGAAAAAGGATATTTTTGGCGCAGATGTATTCAACAATTATGCATCAGAACATTTAGTGTTGGTGAATGCCGATTTTCCGAGACTTAAAAAAAATCAATTGAGTAAAGAGCAAACCAAACAAAACGAAGCACTGGCAGACAAGTACAATAAGGATGGAAAATTTCCTTTTACTGTTTTAATGGATGCAAGTGGCAAGGTGCTACGGGAATGGGATGGCCTGCCAAATGAATCTCCCGAAAGGTTTGTGGAAGAAATAAAAAAGATCATCAATGGCGGAAATTGAATCAGCCAAATTCAGGGAAAAGATTCACCAAAGAGTGATACGGCTGATGGGAAACCGTTTTGAAATCACCGTGGTGTGCGATGATGCACAGTGGGCAGCGAACAGGATAGATGAAGCGGTAGAAGAAATCAGCAGGATTGAAAAACTTCTAACCACCTTTAGCGATAACAGCCAGACGAGCTTTATAAATGAGAATGCAGGAATCAAAGCTGTGCATGTTGATAAAGAAGTTTTTGATTTGATACAGCGTTCTTTAAAAATCTCTGACCTCACGCAAGGCGCCTTTGATATTACCTACGGCTCTATTGACAAACGCTTCTGGAATTTCGATACCTCGATGACGGCGTTGCCTGATACAAAGACAGCAAAACAGTCAGTGAGGTTGATTAACTACCGAAACGTAATGCTGAATGAAAGCGACTGTACTGTTTTTTTAAAGGAGAAAGGAATGCGCATCGGATTCGGGGGCATTGGAAAGGGATATGCAGCGGACAAGGCAAAATATATTATGCAACAGAAGGGTGTTAAGAGCGGCATCGTAAACGCTTCGGGTGATTTGAGCGCCTGGGGTACTCAGCCCAACGGAATGCCATGGACGATTGGCGTTGCAAACCCATATACTAAAATTACTCCTTTCTCCTATCTCGATATTAGCAATATGTCAGTTGCTACTTCAGGGAATTATGAAAAGTATGCGGTTGTAAACGGAAAAAAATATTCTCACACCATTGATCCTAAAACCGGCTTCCCTGTTGAGGGAATCAAAAGCGTTACCATCGTCACCCTGACTGCAGAGCTTGCCGATGCCATGGCAACTCCGGTAATGGTGATGGGAATTAAAGCAGGACTGAATCTCATCAACCAAATGAAAAATATTGCCTGCATCATTATTGATGATCATGATTCGCTTTATACTTCTTCCAATATCAACATAAAATGACCGGCATGAAGAAAGAAATGTTACTTGTGAGAGTTATGACACTATCAATTCTGTTCGTACTCGGTTTAAATTCCTGCGTATCCGTCAAACCATATCAAAAGATGCACTTGAATGACTCAGATATGGAGCTGAGCACACGGAAAGCAGAAAAGTTTGAGCAGACCTTTCTTTTATACCGAGAGGGATCTTCGGGTGCCAACGGGGGAAAAAGTGGTGGTGGCTGCGGCTGCAATTAAAGATTAATCAACGGTAACATCCATGAGGAAAATTCCATTAATCATTATCGCACTTTGCGCTTCTATTCTTGGCTCATTCGCTCAGGTAACTGCGCAGGTTGATTCTGCGGATTATAAAGAGAGGAAACTAAAAATAGATGAGATTAATTTTGTTTCAGGATATTATCTGCAGGATGGAAATCACTCCGCCGTCACTGGTGGAATCGGAACGGAAAAGCTGACAGATTTAGCCGGCTCAATTGAACTTAAATTATCCAGGCTCACTTCGAAGGGGAATAAAAACTCGCTGTCGTTTGATATAGGGGTTGATACGTACACTTCTGCTTCTTCTGATAACATTTCACCATTGACCGGACCTTCAAGGCAGGATACCCGCATCTATCCGGCTTTAACATTGGGCACAGAGAATATTAAAAAAGGTATTACGCTTCGGGCGGGCGTTTCGTACTCCAGGGAGTATGATTACCACTCGCGCGGATTGAATTTAAGTTTTATAAAATCATCAAAGGATAATAACCGTGAGTTTGGAGTTACGCTTTTTGCTTACTTTGATTTGTGGACTGTTATATATCCTTACGAGCTTCGTCCTCCGGGTTATGGAACCGCCGGTGAAGACGATCCTCTTCCGGTTGACATTTTACCCCGCAATTCTTACCAGGCATCATTTACATTATCCCAGGTTATAAATGAAAGGCTGCAGGTCGCACTATTATTCGATCCTGCTTATCAGCAAGGACAGCTCACCACTCTTTACCAGCGGGTTTATTTCAACGATAGTTCTGAGCGCGTAGAAAAACTGCCGGACACCAGGTTTAAAATTCCGGTTGCGGTCAGGATAAATTATTTTGCCGGTGACCGGTTTATCATTCGCGCCTACTACCGTTTCTATTACGATGACTGGGGCAACATCGCGCACACCACCGATGTTGAAATACCGGTTAAGCTGAGTCCTTTTTTTTCTATAAGCCCTTTTTACAGGTTCAGCGTGCAGAGCGGAATAGATTATTTTGCTCCATACAAAGGGCACAACACCAAGGATGAGTTTTATACGAGTGATTACGATCTTTCACCTTTCAATAGTCATTATATCGGCTTGGGCATTCGTGCCGCTCCGCCTAATGGTGTTTTAGGACTCAAGCATTGGAGTTCTGTGGAATTAAGATATGGACATTATAAAAGGAGCACCGATCTTGTTGGCAATAGTTTTACTCTTGCTTTGAAGTTCAAATAATTTTTTTTGTCTCTGACCTGCATCTATACACTGGTTCTGCTCTTAATGCGTATAACTATTCTAATCATACCTGCGTAAAAAATGCGAGACAATTTCAGGTTTCAATGGTTTCTCCAAATAGCGTTTAACAAAAACATTTGACCTCGCCTTTTCTATGTCCGAATGGTTATCAGAGGATGTAACAAGGAAGATGGTAAACTGCTCATGAATGTGCTCTTTCATTTTTTGCAAACTCGTCTGGAAAATCCCATCTGTTGATCCGGAATTTCATATTAATTTGAGTTAATAATTATGTCTGAAACGATTTTTGAATTCACCGGCTTCACAATGTAGTCAACTACGTTCCTGTCATCGCGTGCACGCTCCTTGTCCTTTGGATCAACGGAAGAAGAGAGCATATAAATCTTAATCTGCCTTTTTATTTTCTCATCCAGTTTGTCGTAGTTTTCCAGGAACTCCCAACCTGTCCAGGTAGGCATGTTGATATCCAGGAAAAGCACAGTAGGTGTGTCATTCCCGGTTTTGGAATATTCGCTCATGATATATTCAAATCCCTTTTCAGGAATATCAAATGTTTCAATTTCCAATTGGTGTTCTGTCTTCTTAATGGTTAAACGACATAGCATGTTACTGACTGAGTCATCATCAATAACAATAAATCGGGAGGGTGTTTTCATTAGGATTAATATTTAGGTTTTAAATTCAATTTTAAAAGTTGTGCCTTTATTAACTTCACTTTCAATGCTGATTTTTCCTCCGAGGGCTTCCACCTGCGTTTTCACCATATAGAGTCCCATGCCTTTACCGTCAGTGTTCTTAGAGTGAAAGCGCTTATATAATCCAAAAACCTGGTTGCCATTCTTTTCCAGATCAATACCCATTCCGTTGTCTTTGAAGAGGAGTTCAATGGTGTCCTTCAGCTTGTGGCTCTTAATTTTTATTACAGGAGGAATGTCGTGCTTACGATAGATAAGACTATTCGAAATGAGATTATAAAAAATACTGTGGAGGTAGTTTTTCAAAGTTAGCATTTCATCTTAGCAATGGTTAACTCTGCCGCCCGTTTTTCTTTCTCTGCGCTTTGAAGAGAAAGTTCTTTGTTAGCAGTGATTAACTCATCCGATTTTTTTCCTTTAAACATATCCCGTATCTATATACTTGTTTGTTGTAAAAGCATATAACTATTCTAATCATACCTGCGTAAAAGATGCGAGACAATTTCAGGTTTCAATGGTTTCTCCAAATAACGCCTGACAAAAACATTTGCCTTTGCTTTTTCTATGTCAGAAGGGTCAACGGAAGAAGTAACAATACAGATGGTAAACTGCATTTGAATATGCTCATCCATTTTTGCAAACTCATTCAGGAAATCCCACCCATTGATTTCAGGCATACTAATGTCGAGCAACAAAACAGTAGGGAGTTCCTTACTCTCATCACCGTACTCCGATAAAATAAATTTTAAACCCTCGGAAGGAAATTCGAAACATTTGATATCAGTACTTTTAGCAGCCTTGCTGATCGCATAGCTGCAAACCCTATTGTTAATCGGATCATCATCAACAACTATAAATCTTGGGCTCATTCGGATAATTTATCTTATGATTTCCTCACTCATAAATTGCTGTCATGTTTTATTGTTTTCAATTTTGATTTGCTGCAAACGAGCGCGTGTTGGATTTAAGATCTTAAAACTATTCTAATCATTTCTGTGCAAAAGATGATGAACTATATCAGGGTCCAGTGGTTTCTCCAAATAGCGTTTAACAAAAATATTTGACTTTGCCTTTTCTATGTCCGAACGGTTATCAGAGGATGTAACAAGGCAGACGGTAAACTGTTCTTGAATGTGCTCATTCATTTTTGCAAACTCATCTAAAAAATCCCATCCATTGATTTCAGGCATATCAATGTCGAGAAACAACACAGTAGGAATTTGCTTACTTCCATCACCGTATTCCGATGAAATAAACTTTAACCCCTCTGCAGGGAATTCGAAACATTTAATATCTGCGCTATTATCCACATTGCCGATTATACAACTGAAAAGCATATTGTTAATAGGATCATCGTCTACAATAATAATTTTTGGATTCATTGGGATAATTTGTTTTTTATGGTTTCTGCTATTGTTGGAGCTGCCTCAAACAACTTTTTCAAAATTGTTGCAGTGGCGTCAGTTGGTTACCAGGTACCGTGATAAACCAATGTCTCATGTCTTAGTATTTTTAGTTTTTATTGGAAAAGAGGCTAAAGTTAAGTCCGCTGCTTTGTTTAATTGTTACATAACTTTGGAAATAAGTTACATAATTCACTGATTGGAAAAGTGAGGTACGGAGGTGAATGGTGAATAGTGAATGGTGAAATGTTGAAGAAATCCAGCCTGTAGACTCAAACTTCAACTAAAAAATAGACATCTCATCCCTCCAACTCACAACTCACGACTCACGATTCACGACTCACAGCTCACGACTTACGACCCACGACTCACGACGAAGGACTATCTTTGCATCATATCATGCAATCCATTCGTAACATCGCCATCATCGCCCACGTTGATCATGGCAAGACAACTCTTGTAGATAAGATTCTTCACCAGTCAAACCTCTTCCGTGATAACCAGGATACAGGCGATCTTATTCTTGACAGCAATCCGCTCGAGAGGGAGAGAGGCATTACCATTCTTGCAAAGAATGTTTCTGTTCGCTATGGCGACACTAAAATCAACATCATTGACACACCCGGCCACGCCGATTTTGGTGGTGAAGTTGAACGAGTGCTCAATATGGCCGACGGAGTATTGCTCCTCGTGGATGCTTTCGAAGGAGCCATGCCTCAAACACGTTTCGTGCTGCAGAAGGCATTGGAGTTAGGAAAGAAAGCGATCGTAGTCATCAACAAGATAGACAAGCCCAATTGCCATCCTGATATTGTGCATGACCAGATCTTCGAATTATTCTATCACCTGAATGCAACAGAAGAACAGCTCAACTTCCCCACACTCTTCGGTTCATCAAAGCAGGGCTGGATGAGTGATGACTGGCAGAAGCCCACAGAGAATTTGATTCCTCTTTTCGAAGCGATCATCAAACACATCCCTGCTCCGCTCGTGCTTGAAGGCACACCGCAAATGCAAATCACTACCATTGATTATTCAGCCTACACCGGAAGAATTGCGATCGGAAGATTGTTGCGCGGCACGCTTCGCGAAGGAATGAATGTGAGCTTGGTGAAACGCGACGGAGTTACGATTACGAAGTCACGCATCAAAGAACTCTACACCTTCGAAGGATTGGCAAGAAAGAAAACGGCTGAAGTAGAAGCCGGTGACATCTGCGCCATCTTCGGCATCGAGGATTTTGAAATCGGTGACACCGTTGCCGACTTCGAAAACCCGGAGGGACTGAAGCCGATTGCCATTGATGAGCCCACGATGAGCATGCTCTTCACCATCAACAACTCTCCGTTCTTCGGTAAGGAAGGAAAGTTTGTAACATCACGTCATCTTCGTGAGCGATTGGAAAAAGAGATAGAAAAAAATCTTGCACTGCGAATTGAAGACACTGATTCCCCTGATTCCATTTTGGTCTACGGAAGAGGCATTCTCCATCTCTCCATATTAATCGAAACGATGCGGCGTGAGGGATTTGAAATGCAGGTAGGTCAGCCGAAAGTAATTGTGAAAGAAATTAACGGTGTTAAGTGCGAGCCGATAGAAATTCTCACTGTAAATACTCCGGCCGAATACTCAGGCAAAGCGATTGAATTGGTTTCTGCACGCAAGGGAGAAATGCTCGTGATGGAACCTAAGGGCGACATTCAGCATCTCGAATTCCAGATACCGTCAAGAGGTTTGGTTGGGTTAAGAAACACGATGCTCACTGCCAGTGCCGGTGAGGCCATCATCGCCCATCGCTTCAAAGCATTCGAGCCATGGCGCGGAAATATTCCGGGAAGAAACAACGGCGTGTTGATTGCGATGGAGAAAGGAAGAGTGACTGCTTACTCCCTCGACAACCTGCAGGATCGCGGTTCTTTCTTTGTAGAGAATGGGAATGAAGTCTATGCCGGCCAGGTGATCGGTGCACACATTCGTCCGGGTGATTTGGTAGTGAATGCAGTAAAGACAAAAAAACTTTCGAACATGCGTGCATCGGGTACGGATGATGCTGCACGTATTGCTCCCAAAATTGATATGTCGCTCGAAGAATGTCTCGAGTTTATCCAGGAAGATGAATATGTAGAAGTGACTCCGAAATCATTGCGGCTACGCAAAATTTCTCTTGATCACAACGAGCGGCAGCGGAGGACGAAGGAGATGGCAGTCGTGGTAGCCTGATGACAGATTCAGAATGAAAATATTTCCGAAAAATCACGACATGTGGACATCTTGTATTACGCTGATCAATTTTTTTTTCTCATTCGAATAATCTTTTGCAATTCATCAAGGTCAGCTTTGTCCTTCGGTCTGTCACTTAGAATTTTTGAAATGACCAAATGGTCTATATTCAAAACAGGAATCTTTAATCCGTCAATATCAAAATATACTTGAAGTTTTTGTGCCTCCCCGAAATTTAATCCCTGCACTTTTGTCAAAAAATCAATTTGATAGGGAGCTTCTCCAAGAAAAAACACATGCGTCGAAGTGAAATCCATTTCCCTTAGAGTCTCAACATCTTCATCCCGAATTCCCTCATTCGCAAAGAATGTCATTAGCTTTTCCTTATTAGTATTGTCGGGCTTCACCCAAATATCCAAATCGTCAGTTGTACGGGGGTATCCATGATAGATAACTGCATATCCACCGATAAGAATAAATTCAACTTTTGCTTCAACGAGTCGCTTGAGCAAACGACGATGTTCCTGGAGCAAGATCTGCATTAGCAAATAATAGTTATTCTTTGATTCTTCAGCGGCTTGCTAAGTTTTTCAGCGTACATCGCTTCCAGCATTCTGGTTACTGTTGCGAGTCGTTCTTCAGGAGTCATGTTCATCCGATCGCGTATGGTCGCTTCTTCTGCTTCCTCAAAGGATTTGAAGAATCTAATCCTCTTTTTTTTCGAAATAGAATAATCAACCTCGGGCTCGTTCACTTTTTCTTCTTCAGAATTTTTTTCTTCCATGATCGTGTAAGTTGAAATTCACTAATGCAAGGTATTAAGAAAAGTTTTTAGAGCGCTTTTATTATTGGCGGTGATGTGGTGAAGACAGAGAGCTTTCTAATCGCCCGCATGGGAGTGATTCATTTTGCATTATTTTCAATGTCGGAATTCTGATCTTCAATTCCCGATTCAGAAACATAAAGGCAACATCACTCATGAAAAAACTTTTACTACTCTCTTCATCTCTTCTCTTTTCATTTTATCTCGAAGCGCAAACGTTCACCGATCTGCAGAAGGGTTGGCCCACCATGACAGGCGCGTCATTCGCTTGGGGTGATTACGATAACGATGACGATTCTGACCTCGTGATCATGGGCTTCTCAAGTCAAACTTCCGAGGTCACAAACATTTACCGTAATGATGGTGGCGGAGTTTTCACGCTGCTCAACAGCGGAATTGTTCATTTATCAAACGGCTCGGCAAGCTGGGGAGACTATGATACCGACGGAAATCCCGACTTGCTTCTCACCGGAATGAATAACGGTACAGCCGTAACTGCTCTTTATCACAATGATGGCAACGATGTGTTCACCAGTGTTAGCACCGATCTTCCTCCACTGATCGGAATCGCAAGGTGGATAGACTATGACAATGACGGATCGCAGGATGTGATCATGGCCGGTTGGATGGGATTGGGCAGCAGTGATTCCACGGAATTATTTCACAACGATGGCAACGGGATTTTTACTGAAGCCTCCACTGACTTCCCGGATTATGCTGCCAGCGATATTGCAGTAGCCGATTACGATGATGATGGCGATGAAGATTTTTTTCTCATCGGATATTATTTGGGAGTAAGCAGCACAAGAACTGAACTCTGCAGAAATGATGGCAATGGTGTGTTCAGTCTTGTTCCGTTTGACTTTGACAAACTAAGCACAGGTACTGCAAAATGGGGCGACTATGATAACGATGGTGATCTTGATTTGCTCTATGATGGGATTGATTCTACGGCGGTAACGAATCACACAATCCTCTACAGAAACGAAAGCGCAGATAGTTTTACATTGGTGAATGCAAATCTGCCGGCCAGTGGTGAGCCGGGCTCGGTTGATTTTGGCGATGTGAATAATGATGGAACTCTTGACATCTTGCTGAGTGGTGCTGGCTTCCCCGGTGTAAAACTTTTAAGGAATGATGGCAATGATGTGTTCACTGATATAACTCCAATAAACTTTGGGACGGCCGTTCCTTCAGGTTTTATTGACATGGATAACGATGGTGATCTTGATGTAATAGTGATCAGGCAATTTGGTGCTGGTTCCACTATTTTGAGAAATGATATGATCGCACTTAGCGATCAGCAAGTTTCTTCCTCCGTCTCTTATGAATTATTTCCTGTACCCGCCGATAATTTTGTTTTAATACGCAACGGATGTCTATCTGCAACCACCTCTCTGAACGTGTATGATGCATCAGGACAACTTGTAATTTCCCGGTTAATATTATCAGTCGAAGGAGCTTCTGATATCCGATTCAATTGTGCCGGTCTCAGGCAAGGTGTTTATTTTGCTGAGTTCATTTCTGAGAATAGCATCGTGAGAAAGAAACTTGTGGTTGAGCATCTTTAGCCACGCTTGGTATTACACCTGGAAATTCACTAAAGTATTTTGTTAAGGAAGGTTTTGGAGAACTTCTGTTATTTCTACGAATCTTTTCTCTGACACACAAGAATACCATGCAGTAAGTGTCACACATAGTTGTCAGCTTCATTCATTAATTTTGAATTAAGAGTAACCCAATTTATCTTCACTCAACGAAACTTTCACTCATCCAAAAAATTTTAGTCCGCTATGAACAACAGGAGAGATTTCCTTAGGCTATCCGGATTAGCCGGTGCAGCAGCACTGCTTCCATGGAATAAACTTCTTGCCTCGTCTAATGAAGTTAACACATGTACGTTGACTCCTGCTGAAACCGAAGGACCATTTCCATATCCCGGGGGTGAGCTTACCAATCCACTGAATGTCGTGGACATTACCGGGGGACAAACGGGAGTTCCTATTACTTACACCTTTACCGTGATTGATGCAGATAGCTGCAATCCTCTGTCGAACATAAGAGTGGACATGTGGCATTGCAACAAGGATGGTGACTATTCGGGCTACGGAGCTTTTGCAGGTCAGTTTTGGCTCAGGGGTTTTCAAATTACTGATGCGAATGGAGAGGTTCAGTTTACCTCGATTTATCCCGGATGGTACCCGGGAAGGGCAACGCATTTACACGTTGACGTATTTGCCAACAATGTTTTAGTGAGAACCACCCAGATAGCATTTGATGAGGCCGTATCCAATGTGGTACATGTAAGTCCACTGTATGCTGCGAACGGCATCAATCCTACCACGAATATGGCTGATGGTATTCTTGGAAACTCTGCAGCCGATCTTGCCAATGAAATGGCAATGGTCACGGGGAATGTAAATGATGGTTATACTGCAACCTTTACAATAGGACTTACCGGTGTTACGGCGGTTAACAATCCGGATCATCCTCTCGACATGACGAGCGTTTATCCGAATCCTGTAACTGATAAATTAATTGTCTCACATCCTACTGCTGATGCAAACACCATTGTAAAAGTGATGACCATGGATGCCAAAGTAATGGCCACAGGAACATTGAAATCAGGCGCTACTGCCACCAGCATTGATGTGAGTGCCCTCGCAAATGGGGTTTATATTCTTGTCATTGGAAACAGGGGTGGTAATCATATAATCAAGTTTGTGAAGATCTGATTCTTTCAGCGAGCGCGTCACAAGATTAAAACCGGTAACGGGAAGAATTCTGCTGTCATGTGCAAGTTTAAGTTGACTCACCTGATGAAATACGCTCTGTTTACTTCTCTTATTCTGACTTGTTTGAATGCCTGGTCTCAGGAGTGTTCTATCAGACCTGAAATAAAAAGACTGGTTCATAATATTCAAAGAAGGAATGTGTATGAGGTTACTTATAATTATCACTATACGCCGAAACAGATTGCTTTTGCTGACAAGCTGGGCAATCTTGCAACTGACTCTGAATTGGTGGCTCTTACCAATCACAGAAATGGCGTAGTAAGAGTTTATGCTTTTGAAAAATTAGACGACAGGAAATATGAAGGACTATACCCGATAATCCTGAATCACCTTGAAGATGATGAAACCATTCGTTGGTTGAATTACGGTGATGGCGAATACCTAAATGGAGGAAAAGGCAAAAGCAGCGTTGATGAACATTTTATTTCCTGCAGCAACTTAAAGCGGGACGAAAGAGAAAAGTTAGACAGTATTCTTATCTATTCTAAAAATGAATACGGATATGTTAACTCGCTTCTCGAATATGAGGAGCTTGATAAAAAATATTACTTACGGGTAAGAGAGTTTGCCGAAAAGGATATTTATTCCGGAGCAACCACTGCCTTAGCAAGATTTAAGCAACCACAAGACACGATAATCATTGCAGACAACATCATGAAGTCTCCAAATTACAGAATGGAAGTCATCGAGATTTTCCCGCACCCGTCTTTCAAAAAAATTCTAAATGAATACCGAGACAAAAATTCCAAACCATTATGGTTTTACAATGCAGTTGCAGCATACCGCGATTCCTATGCGCATGATTATCTGCTTGAATGTCTTCAGGATTCTGCCTCCAATGATTATTATCAAAAAGAAAAATCAGAAGAGATTTTCAAAGGGATAGAAAAATACAGATGCCCTGCATTTAATGATTTGCTCTTCCAGTTGTACCGAACCGACTTCCTAATCACTGACTCCCTTTTTAAATACTTAAAATCAGCATACCCTAAGCAAACACTGGAATTTACAATTCACGCGCTGGAGCATTCAGATAAACTTGATGATGTTCCATGGGTGGTGGGTGACATGCTCGATTTTTTAATTCAACAGGATAGCGCCAAGGCGCACAGGATAATTAATGACAACATCAGGAATGCCTATGTTTTGGTATTCAAACCTTTTGCAGAACATGCAAAAGCATTTAACGACTCTGAAATAATTAACTCACTGTTTGCCCGGCTCGCAACTTCGGATAATGCCTATGTGTATATGCCGGTTGTGGAGGCTATTCTTTTTTACAACCATGATGAGCTGAACAAAAAATTATTGGAAACCATAAGAGGAAACACGCTCATTAATGACTGGGGACTCGAACGCGTAGTAAAAATGTTAGAAGAACATAACTTGCACCTTTGAGAAAACTTTGTTACCAATTTACTTTCGTTTTGCTGAAACAATATCGCCTATGAAAAAAGCTTTGATAACAATTTCCTTTACCCAGTTGATTGATGCTTCTATGCAGGGGTGGTTTGAAAAAGGGGTGATCAATTCTTCTTATGAGGAGTTTTTGCTGAAGTCACAGGTGTATAATCAGGAAAAGAAATTTAAAACGTTTCAGGAAATGAAGGCCAATGACGGCAAAGCAAATTCTCTGCATTACAAATGCGGCTTTCCGGTTATTCCTTATGTGGATCTATTAAAAAACGAAATACCGGGATTGAAAGACAACACTCTGCAACCTATAAAATTCAAGACCTGGCAATTTCAAATTATTGACTCGGACATCAATACTAAATTAGCTCACAAAGTTTCTATAACCTACTATACAGATGTGTTTTCATTGCTTGATAACTTTGGCGAATACCTGTTGCTTGCGTATGGTGATAAATTCACTGATGCTTCTGAAACGCCTGGCAAACCACTTGAAGATACATTCATGTTGCGCCTTGTTCCGCAACTTTCTTTTTCGAGCTATTGGAGTCTTACTAATTAGCTGTTTCCTGCAATGCAGGAATGGTTTCTCAGACTAACCCAAGTGATGACGCAACAACTCTCACGCTCGCCCCTGGCCCCTAAAGGGGAATCTCCCGCTCTGCGAATTGGGGAGCAGTCCTCCTTCAGGAGTTAGAGGTGTGTGCAGGCGAACTTAGCGGTTCTCCTTCAGGAGTTAGAGGTGTGCGCAGGCGAATTAAGCGGTTCTCCTTCAGAAGTTAGAGGTGTGTTAATGATAATTGAGATTTTCGACGCTGAGAGAAGCTGTAAGTTTATTCTTTCAGCAACATTAATGTCTTTGTCACTAATGAATTACCGGCACTGAGGTGACAGAAATACATACCTGGTTCAAGCTTCGATGCATCAAAAACAACTCTGCACACTTCACCGGCTTTTCGATCTCCATCAATCAGGGTTGCCACTTCACGCCCTAAAAGAGTATATACTTTCAATGTTGCTTTGCTGTTTTCAGCCAGTGTAAATTGAATTGTGGTAAGTTGACTGAATAAATTCGGGTGTGCTGAAAGCAAAAGATGGTTTGCATGGGAGGTGGGTTCTTCGGCAACATCTGAAGCAAGGCAATTCCCTGAGGGATTCCGCATATAATAGATGGTGCCACTGTCAGCAAAAATCACTTGCAGTGCACACCCCGTGATTGCTATAAACGGCTGACTGCCGTTACTTAAAAAAAATGTAGAATCCCATGTTACACCGCCATCACCGGAATGCAGGTACCATGCCGAATAGCCAAATTGAAAATATACAATATGAAGATTCAAACCCTCACGAACCATGTAGGGATATGCCTGTCCTAAAGAATCATTGGTTAATTGCTGAGGGGTTCCAAATGTTGAGCCTGTATCAGAAGATTGGCGGAGCCAGACATCAAAATTGCCGGCAGTTGTGCTTCCGTATGGAACATCCACGCTGGCACTATCAAGAGAAACCATGGAAGTATAGGAATCAGTGGTGGTCAATTGGGTTTCGGGACCCCAGGTAACTCCCGCATCTGACGAACGCCGGTAGTAAATATTCATAATGCCGCTTCTTTTATCATTCCATGAAAGATGAATATAGGAGCCTTGAGCAGCTATGGCCGGATCTTCAGAGCGACCGAAAGCATTGGAAATCTGCTGCTCTGCCTCCCACGTTACGCCATTATCTATAGACCGTCTTAAAAACACTTCAGTATTGCCTATTACAATTTCTTTATTCAGCGTAACAAACACCATGGATCCGGATGCGGCAACACCGGGCCAAAATTTTGTACTGCTGTCGAGACAAACAGCAGGTCCCCATGTATTGCCGCCATCTAAAGACCGTTTATAAAAGGAAGCGGGAACTCCAAGTGAAGAATCGAGCCACACCACATGTATGGTTGAGCCGGATACAGCTATGGCAGGGAAAATGGCAGTGCCGGTTGTATCTGTTATAGGAATAGCAGTATTCCAGGTTACCCCGGCATCGGGTGAATGTCTGTAATAGATGGCATGTCCAAGTGTTCGATGATCTGTCCACACCACGTGTACGGTATCGCCGTTAACTGCGAGGCATTGTCCCGAGTTCTCATTTAATCCTGCCCACATTGCATTGGGAGAGATGCTGATCTTCGGCGACCATTGAGCGCAAACTACAGCATGAATGAGAATGGTGAAGATAATCAGTGGAAGAACTTTTTTTGAAAACTGCAGGGATATTTTCATAATTATTGCGTCTGAATGATCTGTTAATCCTGTTTGCTCACCTATTATTGCTTAATAATTTTCTTGGTAACTAAATTGTGCTCAGTTTTTATCTGAAGGAAATAAATTCCCGAAGGTTTATTTATAAAGTCAGCTTCAAACAGTGAAGTATTAATTTTGGATTTCAACACTTCTTCCCCGGTCAAATCGGATATCTTTATTTCAAATTGTTTCAGAGTATTCAAGTGAACATTCAGCGTTGTTGAAAAGGGATTCGGATAAACAATCACGTCTTGTTGGCCAATGTCTGCAAGAGGAACTGCATTGAGTACCTCCGGCAGTGTGGGCATGGTGTCTAATTGAAGTTGCCACCCGATGTTCACGCAGCAGCCTGAATAAGCGCCGCGAAAAGTCCAGTCGTATACATCACCATTAAAGTCTTTATCCCAGTTAGTATTGTTTTGAAAAAGAGCGCTTGAAGTGAGTGTTCCCGTTAGTTGTCCGCTTTGCGGATACAGATTAAGTGTGCTGATATTTGTGGTCGCAGATAAAACATTGTAGAAGGCATTGAGATAAGCGTCAGTGATATTATCAACGCTGTTGGTGAAGTTTGTGATTGGGGCCGGGGCAAAAACGGCATTGCTATAGCAATACTGCTGGTAATTTATATCCGGATTGTAAATTCTGATTCCTCCGGAAGAGTTATTCGCCCACACCGTGTTGTGAAACACTTTTATGTCTTGCGGCTGAACTCCGTTCTGATCGGTGAAATAAACCGCACGCAGACCGGCAGGGTCAAAGTGATTCACAAAAATATTTTCATAGAGCATTATATTTCCTGTTCCCTGGAAGAGCGCCTCCACAGGATTCTGGTAAAAGAAGTTTCCGTATATCTCGTAATAATCGAGGGAGCCCCAGCCGTTAAGCGGAAATCCTCCCACTAAGAGATTGGGTCTTGCGTCAGCACCGGTGGAGGACGTGCTGTCCTTAGTGAAAACATTGTAGCGGATCATTGTTTTTCCATTCACCGAGGTGCCGGCAAAATTATCGCGAACGGTATCAGTCTGCTGCTTGATCTCCATGTTATATCCTATGGTACCGGCTATAAAATTATATTCAATGGTTCCGTTCACAAACGGGTCGCTGCCGTCTGAATTCCCGAGGTACATTCCGGTGCCGGCTCCTATGATCCTGTTTTTCCTGATCACCCAATTCCATGCGCTGCATTTGGTGCTGATGCCTACATTTTGCTGATCAGATCCATAGTGGATGATGTTCAGATATTCAAGGGTGATGTGATGCGCCCAATTTCCTGCAGTGCCTTCTGCTTTCACAGCATCAACGGCAATATTCATCCCGTCAAGCTGCAGGTTTTTGATAATGAGATAAGAGCATTGCGTAATGCTCACTGTATTGCAGCAGGATTGTGCCTGGAAAATGGTAGTATATAAAATTGCGCTGCCCATGATCACAATAGGATGAGAGGAATCTCCGTTTTGCCCGTTGAGCGTTAAATCGCTGAGGTATGTGCCGGCGGTAAGATATAGAGTATCGCCTGGGTTAAGAGAATTCAAATAGGTAGTGTAATTACCGGAATTGGCTGTAATTAAGTTTGCGCTTACTGTTTGGGAAATCAATAAAGAGATGCAGGAAAAAAAGTAAGAGAAATTTTTTAGCATGGCTGGTCTTGTGCGACGTCGTACTTTCAAAATTAGCAAATCTTCCAATCTTGTCCCGGCGCAGGTTTGATTCACTCTTGATTCCGCAAGTGGTGTTGCACAAAATCTGATTTCTCAAAGAAATCGGATTTTTGCGGGCAAAGTTTTATTCACAAAACAAATGATTGATCAAAAGGAAATTCAAAACCAAATTTTGAAACACATGCGCACTTCATTTTTTTATTTCTGCACACTTCTTTCACTCCCCTTGGTTTCTTCTGTTGAATTAACGGATTGGGTATTGAAGAAAAATGAAAATGGTATTGCTGTTTATACACGGTATGCTGAAGGTTCAAATCTGAAAGAAGTCCGTGTAGTGAATGTAGTGGAATCATCATTGTCTGCTCTAATCGCTTTACTGCTAGATGTAAAGAATTATCCCAATTGGATTTATGCCTGCAGCGAAGCATCCGTGTTGAACCAGATCAATAACCTGGAGAACTATCAATACCAGGTAACAGATGTTCCATGGCCGGTAAGTGATCGTGACCTGGCTTCGCATTTTAAGATTCAGCAGGACTCAGTTACAAAAATTGTTACTGTTACCAACAGCGGAGAGCCGGATCATATTCCCGAAAAAGCAGGGCGGGTGCGTGTTCAGCATTTTCAATCCAATTATAAATTCACCCCCCTGCCCGATGGAAAAGTGAAGGTTGAATTTGAACTCTATGTTGATCCGGGAGGAAATGTTCCTGACTGGCTTATTAATGCAAACATTGTCACTGCCCCCTATAAAACTACCCTTGCAATGATTAAACAACTGCCTAATTATCAAAAGGTATCGTTTCCTTTTATAACTGAAAAATAATTCTTTGCCTTTTTTGGTACAGGATGCGCCTGCATTTGCGGCCAAATTCTTAGATTTATGTATAGGATTTATTATAGAAAGGTATAAACTTTGAAAAAAAACGTTTTCATTCTCAAGACAAAATCCTTTTCTTTTCTTAGAGAATATATATTAAACCTCTACGGAAAATACTTTTATTGTTATTCGAACAAGTCTTCGACAAGCTCAGACGGACAAAACTTAAGGGAACAACCGTCACCCTGAGCTTGTCGAAGGGTTATTTTCCGAAGAGGTCTATTGTTAAGTTCCTGCGTATCCTATGCGTCAATCTGTAGCGCTTCACTTTGATATCTTTCATGAGATGTGTCAGTTAGATAAAAAGCCTGTGTAATTTTCCGAATGTTTAAATTCTTGTTAAAGTCTATTGCTTCCCGCCATGCGGCATAGTATTCGACTCAGCTATGGTTCACAAATTAAAAACTAAAAATCATGAAGAAAGTAATTTCAGCACTCACGGTCCTTGTACTCGGTACTACATTGACCTTTGCTCAAACCAGCCCGGCTGCAGGAAGCAAAACTCAACAAACACCCGCATCTGCTCAAAGTACCACCGGTACTTCCAGTGTTAAGAAGGCAACACCTGCATCTGCCCAGAGTACCACAACTTCTTCTACTGTTAAGAAGGCAACACCTGCCAGGCAGACAGCATCTGTTAAGAAGCATAAGAAAAAAGCTACGGGTACAGCTAACAAGACTGCTACCACGCCTAAGAAGACTGCTACTGCTACCACACCGGCAACTCCTAAATAATAGTTAGTTGGTATTAAAATGAAAGCTGCTTTTTGGGGCAGCTTTCATTTTTGATATTAATAGTAAGTCGAGAAATGTTATTCCTGCGAACAAAAGTTTAATAACGAGCATTTATAACATCCAACTTTTAACCCGGATTTTGCAGTTGGGTGTATCTCAAGAATGAAGTCCATAAAAGATATTCTTCGTTTCGCATAGAAGAACTGTCGGTTCTCCCAGAACCGACAGTTCTTGCTTTCAGCTGCAAAATCCGGGTTTAAGGAAAAAATTTTTCCATCGTAAGATTTATTTTGCATCCACCGGCAAATACAACTTCATATTTCCATCGAGGGCGATGTCGTCTGCATGACCTGAAACCTTTTTATCATCGCTGCAGAAGTGCAGGTGCATCTTGGTACTATGTTCTGCGAGTACGCGATATTGTTTGGTGCAATAGAAGCCGACAATTGTGGCATTCACATTTTCGGCTGTTCCTTTCTTTCCTGATTGCTTTACTTTTTTATTCGTCACCGCTTTATCAGTTGCATCCCAATCCGTCACGCGCCATTGAATGCTTGCCGCTGTTCCTTTCAGTAAAAACGGAAATGCCACACCGGGATTGATACCGTTGTCTTTCGCTGATTGCAATACGAATTGCTCGAGGTCTCTCCAGATTTTTATGTCGGCAGGAATCTGAATTTCTTTCCACTGATCAGCTTGCGCATATACCATCAGCGTTGCATCGGTGTTCCACGAAGAGTCAATGGCAACAGAATCATCATGGACGAAGGATGTAAAGGGCTTGCTGTCATCAATAACAATAAACCCTTTGAGGTTGGTGACGGAACCGAGGGCGTAGAGATGTGGTTTGTCCTGCAGTTGCTTCAGAGAAATGTGGGTGCTCATGTCTCCTTTCTTGATTAGATCTTCTTCCTGTCCGATAGTAGTGGCGTTGTAACTCTTGTGTGAAGTACAGGAGAAAAGAAAGAAGAGAAGTGCCGCAGGAAGAAGTCGGGGTCTGATTTTTTTCATCGTCATGCCGTGAGAGTGCAAAAATGAAAAAGAGATGCTTAGGTTTTTGGTAATGAAATGTAAATCCTTTCCAAAGAGGGGTTGATTCAATGGCTGAAATGGGATTCAGGGAGTAGAAAAGGATGATTGAAGAAATTCTGAACGCGAAGGTGAATTAGTCTGAACGATTTTTCTTCCAATCCTCATACGCCAACTCAAATTTGATCTCACCGTTTTGTTGAAGTCCGATTTCTTTCCATCCTGCTTTTCGATAAAACTCAGCAGCTCTTGTATTGGGTGCAGTACCTAACCACAGTGTATTCTGCTTCTGATTAAAGTGCCAGTCAATCATGATGGTAAAAAGTTTTCTTCCGATCCCTTTTCTCTCATGATCAGGGTGAACAAACAAACCCCAAATATTATTTCGCTTCGTATCAATAATGGAAAGACCAAGAATAGAACCATCAGACTCACACACCCATCCTTTTCCGTCGAGGGTTAAGAAATTAATATAGTCTACTTCCCTAATTATCGAAGGATTGGATAGCCTGTTTTCTTTAACAGACATCCTGGTTAAATGCATTTCTTTAATATCAGCTACTGTCGCTTCCCGAAATATCATGGGTTTCGGTTTCTTCTTAACCTCAAATTATTCGGTGATACACAGTTTGCCTGTTTCAGTTTTTGAGCTTGTAGTAAATTGATAAACATAAACACCGGCTCCTATTTCATTGAGAGAAATATTCTGAAAATCATTTCCCGGTTCTTCTTCAATGAAAATCGTCCGAACCAATTTTCCCTGTAAATCATAAATGGAAAATGTGGCTTGCTGAAAACTTTCCGGCATGTTAATGAACACTGAGCCATTAAGAGCTACAGGATTTGGGTAAATTAACAGAGGATCAGATACCAGTGAGATCATCTCCTTGCCCGGTGACTTCGCAGTTTTTGCTACGAAGAAATCATAAGCGCCTTTACTATGCAACGTGGTTTGATCAAAATAACAATCAGATTGAAAGCGGCCTGTGATGGCGCAAACATCAGGACCGATTTGAGTAATTGCAAATGACCAGTCGTCATTTTCGCTTCCTGCGCTCTTAAACCAAACAAGGCTGCCACTGCTGCTATAGCGTGCTACAAAAACATCAAGCCCTCCAACGGTGGTTTTTGTTTGTCCGTCAAAGGTGGAGTTATTATTATACCAGCCTGTTGCGTATAGATTACCGGCATTGTCTGATCTTATTCCGGTACCAACATCCGATAACGTGCTTCCCGCCCGGACTGCCCACAAAAAACTTCCGGAATTATTCAGGCAGGCAATAAATATATCCTGCGTTCCTGCACTTACGAGAGAAGTTGTTCCGAAAGTACAGGTGCTTTCAAACTGCCCTGTTATATACACATTGAGATTATGATCGAGTGAAATATCATTACCAATATCATACACTCCTGTGCCGCCCGCTTTTGTAGCCCACTGTAAACTGCCTGACTGGTTATATTTGACAATAAAAATATCATCACTTCCGCTGCTTACCAGCGTAGTATTACTTCCCGAAAATGTCGCAGTGTTATTGAAGTAACCTGTTGCATAGACATTCCCTAAGGTATCCACTGCAACGCTTGCGCTATTATCATAGCTGGTACCACCAATGCGGTTAGCCCACAAAATGTTACCACTCCCATTACACTTTGCAACAAAAATATCATGAATGCCTGCGGAAGTAAGCGTGATGTTGTCAAAGTGAGCCGTGCCATAGAAATATCCTGAAATGAAAATTTTTCCTGCGCTATTGATAGCAACTCCGAGTCCTACATCATTTTCACTGCCTCCATAAGTTTTCACCCATAGCAGGTTTCCGCTTGGGCTATACTTCACTAAAAAAATATCATTGTATCCCGCACCAGTGACTAAGGTGTTTCCGAAATAAGCACTTCCGTATATGGAGCCGATCACGTAAGTATTCCCTGATGCATCGGTGGTGCTGCCGAGTGAATAGCCATCCGCGCCGTTGCCACCGATTTGCCGCGTCCATTTTAAGGTGCCTGCTGAATTATACTTCGCAACGAAAATATCGTCAGAGCCATTGCTTATCAGCTTCTTCCCATTCTTAAAAATACTGTCGCGAAAAACACCGGTTACATAGATGTTGCCTGCCGCATCATTGCTGACTCCATAACCACCTTCATTCTGGGTTCCGCCGGCTTTTTTGGCCCACTCCCAGTTCTGCGCCTTTGCATTTTCCAAATGAAAGATACCTGTGAGAATGAAAATCAGAGGAAGAAGCTTTTTCATGGGAAGTTGTTTTTGAGAAGAAGAGAATGCAATGATAATCAGAAGAGATGATAGATTCAAGAAGTTTCTACTTCAATTAGCTTATGATTTTTCTGTAAAGAAAAAATAAAGTCACGCTCAGAACCGCCGTATTTCTGTGCAAATATTTTTTTGAGTAGCGACGCTTCCTTCTTCCTCAATTTATTTGCAGCAACAATGAAATCAGAAGTATCAGAATAGTGTCGCCTCCTTTTCAATTTTTGAGTGCTGAATAATTCTTTTGCGCTCTTGCTGATTGATATTGGATCGGAATCAGGAAAGTATTTTTCCGGAGAAAGATTCAATTCAAGATTTGAGTTTGCCAATTGCCTCATCACTGAAAGCGGAGTGCGATAATTCTTTTCTGCGCTGATCATTTCAAATTCTCTTGTAGCGATCCCGGAAAGTTTTTCTGATGAGGGTCTGAATCCAAGTCGGTAGTAGAACCAGAATGCTCCGGACTTCAAGCCTTCCAAATTGTTCTTCCCGATTTGATAGGGTTCTACGATAAACTTCTTCATGTTAAAATGGTGATGATACACACGAAGAATTTGTGTGAACAGGAATGAAGACTCTCCTCCGCGAAATGCAGGAAGCACATTGAGGCCGATTTTAGAGCGATGAAGAAAAATCCATCCACCCCCGTACGCTACGGGAATTCGATTCTTGAAAGCAACATAACCGATGTAAGATTCAAGGGGCAACCTTCTTTCAGGAATCATCGGATACAATGCAATGTCAATACCTCTTCCCGCGTCAAACAATTCTACAGCATTTTCATAAGCATACGTGACCGGATCGGTTTCACGAAGCAACATCGCCAGCACTCCGCGGCCCGCAGCAACAAGTTGTTTCTTCTCATTCTGATTCAGCTTGTAAGGTGGGTCAACAAATTTTTGAATCGTTTTTTGCGGCTCAAATTTTTTCAGCAGGGGAGTAGTGTGAAAGAAAGTTTTACGCGCAGGTGATCTTCCTGAGGTGAGGGAGGGAGAATTCGTTTTTAATCTCCATGAAATGAAAATCTTTAGAGAATCCCAGAGCGCATCTCTCACTTCAACGGAAACTTCAGCATTGCCGAAAAGTTGAACGAGAAATTCCAAATCATTTTGCTTGTCACTTTTAAGGCGATGAATCATTTGAGTTGCTGACATCATTTTATCAGCAATCAAATCACGCTCAATGGCTGGTAAGCATGCGCACAAAACTTGCTCAACCGTTGTATCATCGGCATCAATCGAAAATAATTTCACATCCTCATGAAATTCTTCCAACAACCAATTCACAAAATGAAAACTGAAAGAAATATTCAACTGTGTATTGGCAATCCCTGTGTTTACCAACTGAGTGCGCAAGCGTTCATTTTTCCCGTCGAAGATTTCTTTGGCTGATGCGGCAACACGATGCAATTCTTTTTCAGCAAGCAGCAACAGCTCTTTACTTTGTGGATAAGCGCTTAAGAACAACAGCAATTGATGGTATTCGAAAAGTTTTTTCGGCTGATTTAATTTGCTCAGAGAAATTTCACTAAGAAGTTGCTTCTTCTTCATCAAAGCTTGCTCATCAAACACATTGCAAATGCTGCGAAGCGATTGCAATTGCTTTTTTAATTCAAATTGCGATGATGATTTTCTTTTTTTCAAGTTGGAGTGCGGAGTTCCTGGGCTAAAAGTAATTAGTAAGTTACCTTGCAATTAAATTTGTTGGCTCAGAATTCACACATGAATCGAATTGAACTTCTTAAAGGTGACATTACTAAACTGCAAGCGGACGCAATTGTGAATGCGGCCAATAGTTTATTGATGGGTGGGGGCGGTGTTGATGGCGCTATTCATCGTGCCGGAGGAAAAAAAATTTTGGACGAGTGCAAAGAATATATTTCAAAGCATGGCAGGCTTCCAACAGGGGAAGCGATGATCACTTCCGGAGGGAATCTTCCGGCAAAATTTGTGATTCATACAGTCGGTCCTGTTTGGAATGGCGGGAGAAATAATGAAGAGAAACTTCTTGCTAATGCTTATTCCAATTCACTGAAACTTGCTGCTGAAAATAATTTACGCTCAGTAGCTTTTCCGAATATCAGCACAGGAGTTTATCATTTTCCGAAAGATCGCGCCGCAAAAATTGCAGTCGAATCCGTTTTCTCATTTCTTAATGAAAATGCTTCAGTTGAGAAAGTGATTTTCGTTTGCTTTGATGATGAGAACTACAAAATTTATGAGAGCGCTTTGAAATAATTCTTACACCTTCTGAAATAGCATACGGTAGTGATCCATGATCTCGCGCTCAAAGCAAATTTTATTCGGACTGGTGGTAAATACTTCTACCTGGTGGCGGAATTCTTTACTCATTAAATACTGAGGAATTAATTTCAGGTACAGCCAATATTTTTTCAGGTTAAACTCGCGGAATTTTTTTCTCCACTGTGTGATAGTCTCGATGTAATCCAAGCGCCCGCTGCTTTGAGAGATCAGTTTGAACATAGGCTTAGCATTCCTTTCTACCATCTCCGGGCCGTAGGGCAGCCACGAACCGGGAAATTCTTTCATCATCAATGCAAGCACGTGTGCATCCGATTTTTTCTTTGCATTGATATCGAACTTCTCAATCGGAAGCATATTCTTGCTGAAGACCATTGTTTGCATATAGAATCTTCCACCCGGCAGCAACAAGTCGTTGATCGTTTTGAAAAAATTATGATACACCTCTTCCTGCTTCCCGGCTTTGAATTCTTCAACGGAACAGAAATGCTCGAGTCCACCGATGCAGGCGATGGCGTCGAACATTCCAAAATCTTCCGGCTTCACGGTTCTGCAATCTTTTACAATAACGTTCAGCCCGTTTGCCTGGCATGCTTTAGCCTGGCCTTCAGATAAGGTAAGACCGATACTGATAGCGCCTCGTTCCTCAGTCACATATTTTGAAAACGGTCCCCAGCCGCAAGCCATATCCAGCACCTTGCTGCCCTTGTGAATGTTCAACCCGTCGGCGATGAACCTGTGCTTCTCTCTCTGAGCTTCTTCGAGCTTCTTTGAAAAATCGCCGTCATATTTTGCTCCGCTGTAATCGCCGGTTTCGCCCATACTTAGCCGGAATATTTCGTCAATGGTTGTGTAAGTAAAGTCGAGGTCTTTTTTGTCTGCCATTTTTCTTTTTGTTGTGATTGTTCTATTGGCGCTTACATAAATCGGGAAAGACATTGTCACTTCCTTAAGACTTACTCCCGGTTAGTTCCGAACTGTATTCGCGGAAACGCGCACTACTTGGGATTGCAAACTTAGAATTTTTTGGGAGAATGTGTGCGTAATAGCCCCGCTGGGTGTACGACAAATTTCAGCTCTTGATATTTCTCGCAAAGACGCAGAGGCGCAAAGAGGTGAAACAGACAAATTTTCAATGAATTTTTCTTTGCGGCTTTGCGTCTTTGCGTGAACCGGATTTTTGTCCTACACCAGCCCACTACGATTTCTTAGTTGCTTTCAATGCAAATACCATTGGGATGATTCGCTCTAAGTTTTGCACCCGCCATTTCCCGGGTTGATACTGTTTCATATTTCCGAAGCAATTGTATGGAGAGTAATCAAACTCATGAAAGCTTTCAATTTGCAAATCACGCCGAAGAAGCGCTGAAAAAATTTCGCTGAAAGAATGATTCCAGGCGATCGAATTATTTTTCAGCGGTGCGTAACGATCAGCGTACGTTCCGAGGGTTTCTTCCTGGATCGGTCCGCTGTTGAAATAGGAGTACTCAAACTTCTCGAAGTCATTATCAAACATTGAAACGAAAGGATGAAACTCCACGAAATGAAATTCGCCGCCGGGTTTCAGGAAATGAGAAACAACTTCAGCCCATTGATCAAGGTCGGGCAGCCAAAGGATGGTCCCGTAAGACGTGAAAACGATGTCGAATTTTTTGTGGAGAAAATTTTTCAGCTCATACACATCACAGCAAATGAAATCAGCTTTGATGTTCATTTCATCACTTAATTGTCGTGCGTTTTCAATAGAGGTATCTGACAAGTCAACGCCGGTAACTTCCGCACCAAGATGGGCGAGTGACAACGTATCCATTCCAAAATGACATTGCAGATGAAGAATTGATTTTCCACGCACGTCCCCCAACTGTTGCAACTCAATTTCCTTCAGCGAGTTTTTTGTCTTCCTGAACAGGTCAACATTGTAGAATGCTGACTTCACGTGAACATCCGTTTTGTCATTCCACATTTTTTTGTTGATGCTGATATAATCGGCTGACTCATTCATTGCGCCAAAGGTACGCATAGTGAAAGTGGTCTTTGGGTTTTGGGAAATACATTATTCAAGAGCAGCGCTGTCATGCCGACGCAGGAGGAATCTGGCTACAGCTATGCGATTGATTCCTCCTGCGCAGGTATGACACTAATTCACTCATTAACGAAATACTCCTGGTTACTTTTCTTTGATGAAGGAATACGAGGCGGATTGATATTGGGGAAGCTGAGAGACCATTGCTTCTGTGGTTTGATATGGAGCATTAACAATGTTGGCATTGATCAGCCATGCAGGAATATTTCCTCCCGGATCAAGTTGCATTTCCATTACTACCTGCACGCTATCCTTATTGAGAGGGATAAACCGGTATACTGATTCAAATTTTTGAACGCGCACGAGAGGATCTTTTGCCGGAATAAAATCAGGTACTCCTGTTTTTGTGAACGTAACAATTTTGGTAACGCTATCCTGCTGAACCGTAAAATGAGTAATAACATCGCGGTCGCTGAATGGCCACGGAACATCCGTGATCTGGTAGTTGTACAATTCTTTTTCACTCACCACTTTCAACTCCTTTGACTCCCTGCATGCATAGATCCACTTAGGATAATTTTTTGTGTCAAGCAACAACGCTACCATGCCTGAAAGAGAAGATGAAACAGTATTTACCACACGAATTTCTTTGAGACTCGATCCGGTTTGGTATCGTGTGTAAACGGCAATACCGTTTTCATTTTTCTGCAGTACCCAATCCGTTGAAGCGCTAAAGAAGAATGAGGACGATGAAATAAAAATGAAAAGAGAGAAAAAACACAACCGAAGAAACTTCATAACCTTATATTATTCTAAGCAAAGCAACGGTAAAAAACTTTTTCCGTTCCGTTCTTCACTAAAGCATTCCTCTTTTGGTTCGTAATTGAAAGTCCGGGGATTCATAACCCACCAACCAGCTTAGTCTGCTGAAGAAATTTACGCAGGAGCCAGGTTGAAGTGTTCAGGGCAAGTTCTCACACGAAAATTTTCATTTATGATTCTGACACTGATTCTCCCTGATTCTTTTCCGCATGAATTCCTTCTGCAATTTCTTCTATCATCTTTTTGCAGAAAGCCGGAAGGTCTTTCGGACTGCGGCTGGTAACCAATCCCTGGTCTACTACCACTTCTTCGTCAACCCAGTTAGCGCCCGCATTGATAAGATCAGTTTTGATGGAAGAATATGAAGTGACGGTTCTTCCTTTGAGCTCGCCCGTTTCAATGAGCGTCCAGGGACCGTGGCAGATGGCAGCAACCGGTTTAAAATCTTCAAAAAATCCTCCCACAAAATTTACTACCTCCTGATTCATTCGTAGTTTATCGGGATTCATGACCCCGCCCGGCAGCAGGAGAGCATCATAGTCGTGTGCATCTACTTCGTCAATGGATTTGTCAACCGTGAATTCTTTTCCCCAATTTTTATTCGTCCAGGATTTGACCGTACCGGGCTTTAAAGAAATAACTTCTGTGTCAGCGCCTGCTTCTTTCAATGCTTCAAGTGGAACGGTGAATTCTGATTCTTCAAATCCGTCAGCGACTACTATCGCTACTTTTTTTCCTGTTAAATTTTTTTCCATGGGAGTTAGGTTTTATACAATAATAGTAAAAGCTGTGCCAAGGAAAATGAGATGAAGCTTCTCAGGATAGTGTTTTGAAATAGTTCAATCGGGATATCGCAGGAGGGGAAACTATTTTTTCGCACTGCGTCTTGTGCACAACCGGGCGTTTGATAATGACACTTACGGTGAATCTTAAGCAGGCGGACAGGCTGAGCTTGTCGAAGACTTTTGCGGGCTTTTGGGATCACCGGGCTTTAAAGAATTTATGGAAGTAACCGGAATTCCCTTTTAGAAAAATGTCTCTGCAAGGAGTCCTTTTCGGACATGGCAAGATTTTACAAGGAATAAAGCAAGACTTACAATGCAGCAGTTCCATGAGACAAAAGAAAAAAGTAACAACGGGGATTTTCATATTGCTTTTACTTACGGTGATTGCATTGAATGTATGGTTTGCTATTACCGTTCACGATCTTGCGAAGCAACGCGCTGCCATCAAATTCGAGTACAGCAGAGTAAATGCTGTTCGCTATGGTCTCCTGTCAGTGAATGTATGGAGGAATAACATCCGGGAAATAATTTCAGACAGAATAGAAGATTTTACACTTACCTCCGATCAGGAGAAGGTATTAAAAAGCGAAATCAGCAACGTCCTTAATGCAATGATTGACCAGGCTGACAGCACTGTTCAACATCCTAAAAGTTTTCATGGAAAAATCAGGAGAACAGCAGTGAATGCATTCGTAGATTGGGATAGATTGAGAAAGAAAGTGCCCACCTTCAGTCAGGCCATCTTTGATGAAATCAACAAACCGCAGAATCGCGAGAAGCTTAAAGACATAGCAACACAAAAAATAAATGAGTATGCATACGCAACGAATGATTCCACATTAGACACCTCACGCATAGTTTCCCTGCTTTCAAAATACCACGCTACCGATATTAATGATTACAATCTCAGGATTTCAAGCTTCATTAATTCCCTGCAACATCAAACTTACGAGGTAAGCTTTATGATGCTGGGTTCCCTGCTGCTGTTCCTATTAGCATGGCTGTTAGTATGGAAGCAGCCTGCGCTTCGTAAACCTCTGTTCGCTTTATCAATAGTGCTTGCGCTGATAGTCCTCGCCGTTTCTCTTTCATCTCCCATGCTTGAAATTGATGCGCGCATAAAAAAAATTGACTTCCTGCTGCTCGGTAGGCACATCGTGTTTAATGACCAGATTCTTTTTTATAGAAGCAAAAGCATAATGGACCTTGTGAAGATATTATTCAGTACCGGTAAAATTGATTCGGTATTTGTGGCCGTGCTGATTCTTTGTTTCAGCATTCTGTTTCCGGTCACCAAGCTGATCTCAACAGAGCTTTATTTATTGGGAAATGAAAAGATGAAGAAGAATAAGGTCATCAACTTTTTTGCTTTCAGGTCAGGCAAGTGGTCAATGGCAGATGTAATGGCGGTGGCGATCTTTATGTCCTATGTCGGCTTCAAGGGAGTAATTACCAATCAACTCAAGTTTCTGGATTATGACACAGAAACACTGAGCAGCATCACCACCAATCTCACCTCACTGCAACCGGCGTTTATTTTGTTTTTGGCCTTTGTGATTTTTGGATTGGTGCTGTCAGAGATCCTCAAGAGAATTCAACCTGTTTCGCATGCGTCATAAGCGCATGGAAAACGGGTGCACAAAAATTGTCGCGGTGCGAGGGTCATAGAGAGCTTGTCGAACTATTGCGCGCGCGCCTTCGACAAGTTGCTAATGGCACACCCACCCACAGCCCCCGACCCGTAAAGGGGGGTCCCTCCGCACCCACGAGTGCGAGAGCGGTTCTCCTTCAGGAGTTAGAGGTGCAGCGAGGATGAATGTCATTGCCAAAGGACTCGATTGAAATAGTTTGCGCT